>Ga0315915_1000741_pt1 | contig 35855 bp, 17 predicted proteins | sample MpolbnodulesMG_FD_207738 | JGI IMG/M metagenome (GOLD analysis project Ga0315915, IMG submission 207738) | Medicago polymorpha root nodule microbial communities from Los Angeles, California, United States - branched nodules | ecosystem: Host-associated > Plants > Roots > Nodule | place: USA...
AGAGACTCGTGCGATCCAAAGATAATACTATATGTGGTTCGGTCTAGTTTTGGATGACTAATTTTAAAAAATCAATCTGATTCGTCCCAATTCAATGCGGTTTGATTTGAATCGGTTTTTTGATATCTAAATTACAAATTGTAACCTTTTTTTATTAATAATAATATTATAAAAATATGGTAAAATAATAGGTTTGATACAAAACATGACATATGATTTATTAAAAATTAATAGTATTGAAAAACAATGATAGATTATCTATGAAATAGTAACAAAATAGATTAAATTAAACTAATATGCGGTATTAAAAAGAAAAAATATATAGTTTGATATAATATATCATACTTACAAAATATGGAAGTATGTACTAAAATATATGTATACGGTTCAGTTCAGTTTTGAAAAATGAATCCAAAACTCAATTCAATCTAAGTAGTTTTTACTAAATAGCATCCAAACACATCCAAAAATATTCGTCTTTATGCAAATTTTTATTTTTTTAGATCGATTTTCGGTTTTAATTTGAATTTGAACACCCTTTACTACCGTGCAGCTAGGGATAATCCCTACCCACTTTATTCTTGGGTAAATTGCGGGACAGAAGAAGAGAAGAGTGGAAATGGGATAGGTAACACTATAACTGTGAGAGTGGGGCATGGATGTCGATTGTCCTTTTCAATTTGAAATAATGATTAGGAAGAGAGTTATAAAAAAAATATTGTTTGTGACTTATATAAAAAAGATGCGAAATTATATTTATGCAATTATTTTTGACAATCTATCTGTCTCTTTTATATGTCTATTGTGTTCTTACTTATTTTCTCTATCTCTTTATTGTTTTTCTCTTAAAAGAAAAAATCATTTTAAAAGTTGTCACAAATAATTCTACAAATATCATTGTACAGAGAAAAGCATCTTGAAAAATATTGTGTGAGTGTGTGTGAAACAGGATATTATGTTGTTTGACTTTTTAAATGCCATTGGTGGAATCACTTTATCATTTTTTTGTTCATATTGCTTACGGGCAAATTCAGTCCTTTTTCTTTTTTTTTTTCTATTCTAAATCAATTAACCATTCTTATTCTTACTTACGTTATGGGAATAATTTTTTTGGACAAGACATCATGGAAATTACACACTTCCTTTTTGGATATATTCATAATGATTGATTTCTTATATCTATCTTTAGTTCATTTGAAACGTGTTTATTCTTTTTAACTGGTTTCCTTTTAGGTAAATGCATATATTTGTAGTGTAAACTTACCTCATGAAGGAATTTTGCATGTGTAAGTTTTCATGAAATTTATTGGTTTCTTAATTAAGATGGATAAACATAAAATGTTATGAGCTTTTCTTAGCTAGGTACCTTATGCTAGTTTTCCCTTTTGTCTAAAGCACCTGCCACCACTACATCATACATTCCTTTTCCTTTAGTAGGTAAAATACATTTATTGTCTATTAACTTTCTTCTTTTAAGTTTAGTCATGTAACTTTTATTAAAAGTTGCAATTTTTTTTACTAATTGTAATTAAATTTCTTACCTAGTATTGTATTAGAACTTAGAAGATGTTTATATTTGTAAAGTAAGGGATTATTTCGAAGAGAAAAAACCACATCAGCTTGACTTTTGCAGAATAATACACTAGTTTGGAATAAAAGATAAAGGGGCTAAATTAAAACTTTTAAAGGTTGATCAAAACTATAACAAAACAATAAAAAGTACCAAATTGAAAATTGAAAAATTTAAAGGGATATTATTTTTTTTAAAAATAAATTAAAGGGATGCAACTGAAATTTTAAAAATACTTAACTGTGTCTCTTATCCAAGATAAACCAAGCACCTAAATTTAAAATAATTTATATCTTCCTCTTGTCTACTCCCTTTCAACCAAAAGAGATTCTTAGGTAGCCAATACCAAAAAAAACAAAAAAAACAAATAAGAAAAAGAAGAAGAGATTCTTAGGTAGCGTAACATCAAATCAAATCATTGCGACTAGGTTACCAAAAAATACCAACAATGTGTTGGGTGGCTGATAAATGGAGCCTGTAGAAGGGTCATTGTAGTATTTTTAGTATAACATTATAAAACAAAAAATTCAAACACATAATAAATGTTGGAAGTAAAATCTGTGCTGGTATAGTCGTAAAGAATTGTTCCATAATATATGTCCTCTGCATAGTCATAGCCATCACAGTGTCTGCGACGTGAAAATACCAAAGTAGTAGTTAATAATGTTATTTGTGCTATATTGGTTGTTCTAACACGACATCTTTTTTTCTTTTTAAAGGTAACACGACTTCTTTTCTTTTTTTTTGAAGGGAGGTAACACGACTTCTTTTGTTTATTCTAATTTGGCAGCTCTATTTGCTGAATGACTTTCTTTCCATAGTTTTCATATGTAAAATAATAATAATATAAAATAAAACAAAAGCAAACTATGAAATACAGATACTGACACGAACATCGGGTACGACACAGACACTGCTAATAATTTGAAAAAATTACATAATTCAGTATAATTATAAAAATTACATAATTCAGTATAATGGGAAGAACTTATATCTAAGGTTATTAAAATTTGCAATAAGCATGATATTGATGTGTCTGATATGGATGCACCGTATGCACAAAGGAAACAACCAAGACAACATTCTTCAACTTCTAGTGTTTCTAACTTGCATCATTATAAGAATAATTGTTTGTTTGGTGAAGAGAATACTGAACTTTTACAATGTGTTTCATGTTTAAGTCTCGCAAAGTCATTTGCAACTTTTGATGTGAACAAATTATTGAGGATGACTGAGTTTTATCCAAATGATTTTATAGATGTGTCGAAAGTGGCGTTACACCATCAACTTAAGAATTATGTTGTAAATGTTTAATTTGACCTAAAATTTGCTAAGTTGAAAGACTTTTAGATCCTTGCGCAAAACTTGTGGAAACAAATAAGTGCAACACATTTGCTATAGTTTATAAGCTTTTGAAGTTGGCTTTACTCTTGCCGGCAACAACTGTAAGTGTTGAACGTGTTTTTTCAGCTATGAAAATTGTGAAGAGTCCGCTATGTAACAAAATGAGTGATCGATGACTAAATGATTGTCTTGGAACTTATATAGAAAGAAATGTTCTTTTAACAATTTGCAATAATGTCATTTTAACTCATTTTCAACAAATGGATAGGAGACAGTTTTCATTGTAATGTATTGTATCAAACAATAGTATTTTTTATTTTTAATATAGTTTGCATTATTGTTTCTTCGAAATTTTAGCCCCATATATACTAAATGTCTAGATCTGCCCCTGTTTATAGAAAGCAAATAATAAAAGGAAAATTGTCCCTAATTGTAATTACACAAAAATAAACAAACAAGGAAAACATGTATTTGACCCATTTGCCGGGAGTTTTGAATTCAAAACAAGACAATAAAACCCATGTTGGCAAACACTAGGGTTGTAGAATTTATGAAGTGTTGGTTCGATTACTACTTGGTACTCACTTCCACATGACTAGTTATGGATGTAGAAATTGAGTTGCCACCATTGGCTCATACACATTCAATAACAAAAGGCCACATATCTAATAACTCTCGATCTCACATCACTGTATTATATCAATCATGAATATTGCTTGTGGTAATTATGAACTAAATTATGAAGCATGATCTTGTTTGGCACAAAAAAATAGCTTTGAATCAATCAATTATATCTCACTTTTTAACAACTTTGTGTTTATGTGATTTTTTATTCGAAGAACAAATCGACAAGTTTACTAAAAAGTTTAATAAATTGTACCGTAAGTACAACTCAGATGATAAAAGACTCTAAAGACATTTAATATGTTAAGTTGGAGATTTGAACTTGTAATTCCCTATTTTTCGGTATTTAGCTTGTGTGAGTTTGGTCACTTTGCTCCTTGGAACAAAAAAGAGAGAGTTATCGAGAAAACACTTTGAATTCAAATAAGCTTATAAAGTCTACTAAAAATTGATCTAATGACCCGATTATTTCAATTGATCTAATATCCCATATAATTGAGATAAGACAATGACCTTTGAGTGGGATACTTACACCAATACTATAATTATATTGACATTAATTTTTTTATAAAATATAAATTTTGTGATTTCATATATAATTTAATTTAATTGTTCGTATTTATTAAAATGATTGTGAGCTGTTATCAAACACGACACCTTATATCTCCCAACCTCTAATTTTCTTGTCCAATACCACAAAGCATCCTTATAAGTTATATCTCTCTAAAAAAAATCATATTTATATATAATATTATCATTTCAATTTTTATAGATACATGTTGAAAATTTTGTCTAATCCCTTCTCTTGATCTTTCTTAAAGGCCATTTGTTTTCCGTTAACTCAGCCATTGCTCCCACCCAGCGGTAGGCATGGTGTGACAATCATACTTCTTGGCAACCAATGGTTTCGTAGAGGAATAATTGAATAATCAATTAAGTCATGCCCTGTTTGTACCAGAAATAAAAGTCATGCCCTGTTGCCTATGGGATATCCATAACCTTCTTATCCTATATTCTTCAACAAACAAAAAAAGTATAAATATTTAAGGGTTTAAAATGATAATATAGATAGCCTATGTGAGTTTAGCTTAGTTGGTAGAGTCGAACTCCAAACACTTTATTTCTCCACATTTAAAACGTGTGAGCATCATCCACTAGACTACTGTACCAAAACAATTGATGGTATAAATAAGAATTATAATATTATTACCAAAACATGTAGGATTTCCTTAGCCAATTAATAGATTGAATGCCCTAAAAAAAGATTGAATAACACTGCATAACCATCAATTAATGATAACAAAACTTGGTTCTAGAGGACTGTTTCATGTTATCTTGTGTTTGATCTTGGGTCTATTAATATATTTTTCTGTCATTGTGAAACTAAATTAAACTAGTTTTTGTCAATGTGTGTAAAGATGAGATAGATATATACTATTAACTATGTTGTTATCTCTTAACCAAAATATGTCGTTATCTCTCATTGTGTAAACATCTTAATAGAAAAAATGAACAAATACATTAACTATTGAAAAAAAAAGGAAATGCTAACATGTGCCAAAATACATATATTAATATACACAATATGAAAATTAAGTATTGACAATTATGCCAATTTATTTTAACTTTTGATAATTATTTTTTTTCAATAAATACTTACTCTTTGTAAAAACCTTAATATATGCGTTTAGAGGCAAATGTTAACATGACTTCCCGTCTATCATCACCTGTACGTAACATTTTTCAAATCTGAATTACACAAAACAGTGCAAGCTAGCTAAGCAATACCTTGCATAGGCTTGTCCCTAGTCCCCATGTTAAAAAATATAAGTACTCCATAATTAGTCAGCAATTAATTAGCACATATTCCTGTTCACTCTTGAACAACATGTGCATTTCACATAAAAAGAATATTCAAACATTTAAATAATCAATGGCATTGCCATAGAAGGGAGCAAGAGAGATTTTCATACAATTTTTACGACATTGGTGAGCAATTAGTATATAGTTTTTTTGTTTTTTCTAATTTTTATTTTAGGGAATCTTGCATGGTGTGGGTGCAAGGGGTATTCTGCTACAGCTAATTGTTTTTAACTAACTAAAAGACAAATAAAAAATGTTGAGAATTTAGAGTTGCACGAGTGGTGATGCTATCAAATCATTGGTAGATATTGCAATTAAATTTTGAGTGAAATTTAGACAAAACTTCTAGAAGTAAACCTTGCTAGCTGGTCCTAGCAGATTAAAAGCAGAATACAGGTCATCATCAGTGACATGTAATGTAATTATTATCATTGTTATGAAGATTGCAAAGGTTCATTTCTCCAATATTGTTGAAAAAGTAAAATATGTGAACTTTATCTATTTTGTGAGAATTTTGTCAAAAGAAAATTAGAATATGAGTATAAGTTATATCAAATTTAATGTGTTGTATGCAATATTCATATAATAAAAATACTTACATATCACTTTTTTGTTAGTACATGAATAGTGCATAATCTTTTGTATAAAGTTTTAAATCATTATGACAAAAGTTATAAATATGGTTATGTTTAATGTAGTCCCTCCGATAAATTACATTATATTAAATGTGTTAAGATTCTCACATTAGATAGGAGATGACCTAATAATGTATTTATAAATGCGGCAATCCTCATCTCATAAATTGAGTTTTGTGGAGTTGTGTTAGATTCAACCATGATTTCTAAGATTATGCTTATGTTTAATATACTCACTCCTTTTTTTAGTACTATATGAATTTATATCAAAATATGAGAGGAGAGGCAGATTTGAATACTAATGTAATGTCATGTGAGGAGAAGCAGATTAGCATCTCTTGAGGTTGAATTATATGAATTTGTTAATATGGTTATGGCACCTAAAAATTCGACAAAAGATTTGAAGTACAGATAATAAGAGATATCCAAATATGCAGTGTGGGTTATTGTTGTATGCCAGGATATATAAAGACCTACGAGTTTGAGCCTTTCAATTAAATTAAAGACATATCATGCATTTCAATGAATATCCAGCTGGAGTATGCTGTTAACAACAACATATGGTTGACTTAAGCAACATTATTTTATCAAGTTTTGTCCTATTCTATTTAAACAATCAAAGGGCTAAGAAAAATATTGTTCTCTTTGATGGACCTTAGGTTAGGAGGGAAAAAAATTATATATGCCCTTTAAGTTATTTGTTCAAATCAATCTATTAAAATTTGATATTTAGGCCACGAATAGTGACAGTTTAAGATTTGGCATTATGTCTTGATGACAATCAATATAAATAAAATTAGGCTTTTGAATTGTTTTAAGATGGGACGGGTTTATGGATTTCATGATAAAAGTGTGAAATATTTGGTTTTTTGAATAAGCTTATCCCTTTCCCAAATTAGTTCTTGTGCTTATAATTTTTTTTAAAAACAAATAACTTTAAGCTCGAATGACAGGATAAAGTCCATATAAAAAAATACAGGAGCAAAAATACCTCCTACAACTTAGTGTGGTGGTGGCAACGACCTATGTAACACTGAAAGTGTGTTTAGTGTTTGACACATATTGATGTTGGATTTCGACATGACACTAACACATTTGATTACATTCAATGACTCTTTTTTAAGTTATTAATTGTAACAATGTGTCATTGTTGTGTGGTGTTTGTGTCCATATTTTATAGGTGAAAACTTCGACATAAAATCAAGGGGCTACGGTGCAAGCTCCAAAGATACTGCAGCAAACGAAGGTACCGACAAAGCTTGTGTTAGAGGTGAGAAAATAGGAAAGGAGGGAATTGTGGTTGTTTTGCGGGAGAGAACACATTAGTGTCAAGTAAAAGTTTGCTCGTTGAATGTGTCTTTCTTTTGCCTCACACAAATTCCTTTCATGGGAAATAATTTTGTTTGAGGTATTGTGAACACTAATATATGAAATAGTAATAGAAGACAAACATGAAAATATTTTTAAAATTTTGATAATGACTATATTTCCGTTTGGATTGAACTTATTTTAATCTTATGAAAAATAGCTTATGTAAATAAATAAGCTTTTATTTTAGTTTATAAGCTCTCACTGACGAAAATTGTATCTTCATTCACTGTTTTTTCCTAAACTACCTTAAAAACTTATAAATAATACATAAAAATTTATTTATTTGCATAAACTGTTTTATATAAGCTCTAAAATAAACTAATCCAAACGGGCCCATAGAGTAAGATTATTTACTACGTAGTTGGAGTAACATTTACTCTCAAAGTTAACATTAAGAAGGATGCTATTTGAAGAAAAAAACAGGGTGTATCAGAGATATGTAGAGTGCTGATAGTCACTCCTTAATATTTTGAAAAGCCTGTTTGGAAAGGCTGGACAATCCCGTCTATTGCAGTATGTTGGATATTGATTTAGGTTTTGTTTAACATACACCGAGTAAATTACTCTTGCATCATGCGTAAATCTATTTTCTACCATTATGTCAATAAATTCTATCGTATTTCATTTAATTTAATGGAGAGATTTATTAATCTAATAGTTGAAATAACTCGATGCATGGTGCAAGACTTACCTTCCTTGTACATCATAGACTTGACCATTGACCTAAAACAAAATTGTCACTTTGTTGCATTTGCAAATTAATAAAACCGAGTTTTTTTAATGAATACGTTTTTATATGAACAACAATACAATTGACAAAGTGGTATAACTCAAATGGTTAATAAACTTCAGTTAAAGGATAAATTATTTCAGATATTTCGAGTTTGAATCTTGACTTAAATAATTATTGACTAGATTTTACTTATCTTGAGGTCGAATTTGGATCATGGGAGGTCATCTCTCTAAAAATACACAAGGGCTAAGACAAAAATGAGTTGACAATTCAAATATAGTAGGATTTTGTCCAACCCAATCACAAATAGAATTCTTCGCAATAACAATCATTTTTCTCTTCATCCTCTCGTTCCTATGGGAAACAAATCCCAAATGATTTGAAGTTCGGCCATGAGGTAATTTCAAATAGGATTCGAACTCATGTTCTTCCATGATTCATTCTCAACCAAAGATTATTAACAACTTGAACTCGACCATTTAGTTCGTAATATGCCTTTAGATAAACAATATGCTTATTGTTAATAGTGTATATTTCATTTTATCATCACTTTTTCTTTTGGGTTTATTTACTATTTTTGCGATTTAAGTAAAACATGTTTGGCAGCTTATAGTATATCATAAACTATTTTCATTAGCTCTTTTAACCATAAAGTTTTAGGCCTCCAAAAAATTTATTAAAGAAAAATGAATTCCATATTTTCTATCTCAAAACTATAGTCACAAGCCACCGTCGATATTTCAACTCCCTACCACATACTCCTACAATTTTTATTTTTATTTTTTAAATGTGTAGAGTTTATGTTACAAATCTTTCGGTACCAAAATTTTCTATTTACGTATTCCTTAACCATTATCCCTGAAACACTGGTTAGCAAGACCATTAATATTGCAATTGCAATATAAGAACAATGTTGAAATAGGGATTATTGTTTGCAAGTACAATAAGTTTTCTAATGTGATGCTACCAAAGAAACTTAGGAAATGTCATGAAGATATTCTACATCATTGACTAAAAAAAGTTACACAAAGAAACATAACAGAACAAATAGTTCTGAAACATCTTCAAAGTTTTGTCCTATAATTGAGATATCACTAAACTTACCTGTACATGTTCCTAATCTATAAGGTGGAACTCCAAATTACACATGTGACATGTCCCAAACCCACAAATTGTCATGTGAATTTGAAAAGCCAAATAATGGAACAGCCAATTTTCCACTAAACACAACATATATCTGAATTTTTACCTAACTGTTAAATTAAAACTTAGGAGATGCCAAATTCAAAATTATCCTTACTACCAAAACTACTTGTTCCATGTCTCTTATTTGATTGATCAACAACATGCCCTTGATTATCATATGCTTGAGAAGGATCACCAAAACCCTCTCTAAGAGAGGGTAAAACCTCTATTGTTCTTGATTTTTGAACTTGATCAACACCATTTGCTTTAATCTCTTCTATTCTTCTAACTGCTTCCATCATATCTAATCTGTTTTGAGGATTACTTTCAGTACAAGCAGCACCAATATGAACAAGTTGTTTCATTTCACCTAATGAATTTTTATTACTTGCAATTTCAGGATCAAGTAGTTCAACTTCTCTTCCTTCAGAAATTGCTGATGCTACCCATTGTACTACATCGGTTCCGCCTTTACCGTTACTAAGATATTGAGAAGGAAATTTTCCGGTTAGTATTTCGAGTATGACTACACCGAGACAGTATACGTCACAACGAGGCGAAATTTGGTTGTGTTGTAATGCTTCTGGTGCTTTAAAAGCAAATAATGTGTTTATAAAACTTGAAGGGTTAACTAGATGGATGAAACCATAATCTATGAGTAATGGTTCATAAGCTGGTCCAAGTAGAACATTGCTTGATTTTAAGTTTCCATGTGGTAGATCAGATGAAGAATATTCAATGTGAAGATATTGCATTCCTTTTGCAATTCCTTGTACTATCTTTAAACGTGTGTTCCAATCTAGTTCTGCATGTGATGGTCCTCTATCTCCTGCAATTAGTACACTATAACATAAGGTACTATAACAACTTAATTAAGTGGTTATAACATAAACATTTTTCCTAAAAGTGGATATCTATAAATTAATTATATAATATATATAATAAAATAAAGCTAAATTGTTTTCATAAGCTATTATGGAGAGCTTATGGAAATAAGCTGAAAATTTTACCATGCAGCAAATAGAGTAGACTTCCTCTAGGAACATACTCAGAGATGACTAATTTCTCATCTTTTCTGTAATGATAAGCCAAAGGTGTCAAAACATTCCAATGTTTTAACCTTCCAAGCTTTTTCATCTCAGCATCAAAACTATCTTTTCCCAAAGCATTCAATTCTCTAGTCCTTTTCACAACCACTGCAACACCATTAGCCATCACAGCTTTATAAGATGATCCAAACCCTCCATTTCCAAGAACTTCAGCAGAAGCTTTCATCAAATCAGGCAAACCAAACATACCCTTCTCATTATTCATCATCACAAGCTCACCTATCCCTTTACTACCTTGAGATGAACCTCTTTTACTAGATGATTTTTTCACAAAATTCATATCTCTTTTCTCTTGATTAGTACTACTAGTAATACTATTACTACTACTTACTTGAACTTCAAAACTACCACTGTCATTTATATTTTCTCTTTCATATTTCTCACCAATAATATCATCAAATTTACCCTCCTTTTTCTTTTTTCTTGATTTGATAATCAAAAATATAGCTAGTGAAATTATTACTACACTTGTTATAACAATACCAATAATCTGCAATGACTTATGCTTACTTTTATCAAGCACAGTCACAATCACATTACTAGCAGTATTGTTGGTAACTGCTACTGCTGTATTACTAATATTATGTGCATCAATAGGTTTTGGTTGTTGCACTGGTTGTTGTCCACATACTTTGCCGATTTTTTCGCCACATAAACCAGAATTTCCTAAAAAAGAATTCCCATTGAATCTCAACAAACCTTGAGGAACTTCACCTTCCAAATTATTGTTTGAAACATCAAATATCACCAATGAAGGATTATTCAAATTTGGAATATTACCACTAAACTGATTTTTTTCAAGATGTAATTCAACAAGTTGAGGAATTTCAGCCAATGATGATGGAATATCACCTGTAAATTCATTATTAGATAACCAAACTTTCTTCAATGATTTCATTCTTTGAAAATATTCCTTAGGAATATGTCCTGAAAATTTGTTTCCAGACAAAAACATCGCTTTCAAGAAACCAATTCGATTCAATTCTGGTATCGAACCAGTGAAAGAATTGTTCATAAAACTAATAGTTCTTAAACCTTTAAGTTCAAGCAATGCATCAACATCAATTTTGCCGAATAATCCCATTCCTTCGAGGCGCAGACCGGTTACAAGACCGTTGTAACAAACAACGCCTTCCCATTGATCGTCTTCGGTACAAGGTAAAGTGTTGGCAATCCAACTTTTTAGAGCATTACCATTTGAGAACGAGTTTTTTAGAGTTAATAAAGCTTCTGTTTCTGACAGAGAATATATCATAGAAAAATTTATGATAATGTTGAAGATCAAGATGAAGAATGATGGATGGAAAATTGCAGGAACTGCTATGGCCATTTGGTGATTGTATTGTTGGTAACTATGGAATGTGATTGTGAATTTTTTTTGGTCATTGATAATTTGTGCTATTTTTTTTTTGGTTTTTTTTGTTTTTGTTAATTTTTTTTTTTTGTTACCCTTTGCATGCATGCATGCATGAGGTGAGGTTTCTGTTGTGATAGTGAAAATTAAGATAGCCTCACAATGATAGAACCTTCAGTTTTTGGGGAGAGAGAATTTGATTTTGAGGTTGAACAAGTAAATAGGAATTAAAAACTGTTTTAATTGTTTGGTGATAATTTGATTATAATCTATTATATATGTAACCTCTAACTAGTTTTGTTTTGTAATTTGTAACTACATAGCTACATGTAGTAAATAATTTTATCTATTAATCTTAGATCGGATGGTTCAGATTATACATTTATCTAATCAACTTTAAATAATCTATCTATTGATTTGGTTTGATCGATCGCGATTGATAACTGTGTTATTATTGAGAACAGGGGCGGATGCATTTGAGAGCAATGTGGAGCTAAAGCTCCACATGAAATTTTTCTTTTTTTAATAAATAAAACATATGTTAAAAATAAGATCGTTTGAATGCTTTGTCACTTGTTAATGATACCAAAATATAATTATAAGAAATGAGGAATGAGGGATGAGAAGAACTTATATCTAAAGTTATTAAAATTTGCAATAAGCATGATATTGATGTGTCTGGTATGGATGCACCGTTTGTGCAAATGAAGTAACTTTTCATTGAAAAACACCAATTGTTTAATAAAAAGTTATATATTAAATATAAAATATACAACTTATAAGACAAACTTACAATTTTAAATTTCATAACATGTGTAAATTTGCACATGGTAGAAAAAACTCTTCTTATTTTTTTATATAATTTGCATTATTGTTTCTTCAAAACTTTAACTCCACGTATACTAAATGTCCGGATCCGCCCCTGATTGAGAAACAACCTAATTTAATTATAGTTCATTTCATTATACACTTTTCATTTTTATAATATATGCGGAGATCGAGGTTCGAACCGCGGACATCCTACTTCTTAACATTTAATATGTGTGAGCTTCAACTAATAAAAACAAAATATAAAAAGTGGAGGTACTCTTTGTGCGTGAATGGGTATATTGTGAAGATTAACTTCAAATCACATATAATAGGATTAACTTTGAGGCACTCTTTGTGTGTCAAAAGGGAGGTATATTCTATTACTCCTTTCGGATTAAAACATAAGAAAAATTGAAGTTGAAAAGTCAATTTAATCCACCTACGTCAACTTTTCAATTATTATTTTGTTTATAATTCATTCCGGAATTAGTATATCTTTTGCCTTCTTAAAAAAATAAAATATATCTTCACCATTCGCAACTTGTTCAGGATACATGAAAACCTTACTACGTTTATCTGTATTTAATCAACTAGATTGAAGGTTAAATCTGAATCCAAATTCATGTTTGCAGGCCTTAGCTTGGTATACCTTAGGGACTATAGTATATTGTTTTCGTTTACGAAACTTACAACTATGATAGATTCAATGTGTTTTAATTATAGATTTTGATTTTCAAGTCAAACCCATGTATATTATTCAAAATTTTGATTTTCTTGTGGAGTTATGTTTAGTATATTATTGAAGCCTCTCCTGCAAAAGTTTAGAATTTTTTAATACAAGATCAATTAAATATAAATTTTTATGTTTTGGCATTTAAAAATTCATATTTAATTATGTTTTATTAAAAAAATCTAATTATTTTTTAGAGAGATTCTTATAATATTCTAAACATTCGTGCAAAACATGTTCAAAAATATGAAGGTTACACACGACCTACCTTAAAAGCAATGACCAAAAGTGATGTCAGAAAATATTAGAGAACCAAAAATTAAAGAAAAAATCTAGAGGGGCTAAAAGCAAAAATTTGAAAATGTTATAGGGACAAAAAAATTATTTAACTCTATTGTATTTGTCATGATCTCCTTAAGTCAACACCTAATTATTTTGGGAAGAAGAAAATTGAGCTCGATATTGCTTGGTGTTAAAAATAGATATTACAAAATAGAAGAAGGATAAAGAGATTAGGGTTTCGATAATGTGAATGATATAACATAATAAAAATAAGAGTTGCAGAGAGAATATATTGTAAACTCTGTCAAAAAAATAAAGAGAATATATAGTAAAGGGTTAAATAAGTTTTTCGTTTCTATAAATATCTCAAATTTTGTTTTTAGCTAGTCCTTGTAAAAATTGTGAGCAAGTTTTGGTCCCCCGAATATTTTTCATCCCGGTTTTTTGTTCTTATTTTTAAGTCAATGTACCTTTCACATTTTTGAATAAATTTTTACATAAATATTTAGAATATTATAACAATATCTCATGTGGCATGCCCCCTCTCTTTCAGGTCCAGAACCGAATATTTTAAAAAATTTAACAAAATATGGATTAAGAATTAATTTTTAAGCACTAACAACTTAAAAATTCATACTTAATTCATCCCTTGTTACAAAAGTAAACTTTTGCAAGAGAGATTTCTATAATGTACTTATAAACATGACTACAAAAAAAACTGAAAATTTTAAAATAAATCCACATGATTTTAGTATGGATCAATATGGTGACGGAAACTATTTGGGGACTAAAAAGCAAAATTTGAAAAATTTATAAGGACTACAAAATTATTTAACCCTATAGTAAAACCTAAAATGATTGGGGCTCCTGACACATAAATATAAAAGGTTCAACAACATATGCACAATGGTTTGTTATCTAACAACTCTCTTCAAACTCACGATGCATTAACAGAAAGCATTGAGAGTTTATCAAGTAAGAAACAAAAACTAAGTACCCAATAATTAGTATTATATAAACCAAAAACTTTTAATATTCTAAGACTGCATCTCAAGCTAAAGTTTAATAAACTTTAATTTTGTTACAAATTGACCTTGAAAATAAGAGTTCAAACAAACGCCAAATATCAAAACCAGCATAGAGAAACAATCAAAGAATGCTCATGGGCCAAACAGAGGGACCAACAGAGGGAGAAGCAGCAACCAAAATTTTGTTACATTTTGTGTGACTTTAAAAACATTTATTAAAATATAAGGAACTTTCTTCAAAGTCACACAAAATGTAGGGACCAAAAACATATTTAACCCTAAAATAATTGGGACCTACTAACTGTCACATCAACATTTTGTTAGAGAATTAACAGCAGAGACTAATTTTGGTAACGGAGATAAAATGTAAAGATTTTAAAAACATTTAATAAAATGTAGGGGCTATCTTCAAAGGGGCGCCAAATGTAAGAATTAAAAACATATTTAACCCTTAAAAAAAGGGAAATGCTAAACAATGCCCTCCGGGCATTGGTCAAGAGGACAAACTTATAAATGTTGTATTGGGAAATGATGAAAAGTGATAGTTTTGACTTTTTAAAAGTTAAAAAATTGTTGAATTTAATGCAAACTTACTATTTTTAGTTTCCTTAACTAGTGCCCTAAGGACACCGGTTAGCATAACCCTTAAAAACAAATACACTCTCAAACTTTTAGAAACTTAACAGCTTAATAGTGGCAAAGTCATTCAAGAAGGATCGAAACAAGCTCCAAATTTCATGTTATAATTAAAGATTATAAAGGTTACAAAGAGAATAAATTGTAAAATCTAAAAAGACTAGACAAGTAAATTATAAATATAAAATATCCAACAACATAAGTCTAATTTGTACTAGGTCAAATATCACTTTTGATCCTTTTAGTTTGACAGAATTATCAAGTTAGTCTTTTAAGTTTCGAAAGTTTCAATTAGGTCATTTTACCTTGACAGAATTCTCAAGTTAGTCTTTAAGTTTCAAAAGTTTCAAATATGTCTTTTTAGTTGATAAACTATTTCACCCGTCACCGTTTCAAAAGTTCAAATAGGTCCTTTTAGTTTGAAACTTTTAAAACTTAAAGGATTAACTTGAGAATTTTGTCAAACTAAAATGACATATTTAAAACTTTTAAAACTTAAAAGAACTAACTTGGGAATTCTGTCAAGCTAAAATGTCTTAATTGAAACTTTCGAAACTTAAAGGAGTAACTTGACAATTCTGTCAAACTAAAAGGACCAAAATGATATTTGACATTTATATTATCTAACACCTTCCTCGCGTTCCTTCTTTCAAGTTGAATGTTGATGGTTCTCATAATTCTCTTAATTAACTTTTACTTGTGGAGGGCTCATCTTATTTGCGTTTTCCATTGCAATGTTGTAACCTCTATTATTTTCCATGCAAAATTTTGGGGTTTATGCTATTGCTTAAAGCTTGCTCGCCAACTCCACATTCCCTCTATTCTGGTTGAGGTTGACTCTGTGACTATGGTTAGTTTTGTCAAAAAATTATTTTATGTTATTACTTCTCTCCGGCCTCTTCTTGTTGTAGTGTTTTGTCCTCTTCATGCTCTTAATTGGCATGTCTCTCTTTCTCAAATTTATAGTAAAGTCTACACTTGTGTTGATTTTCTTCTCAATTTGAATCATGGTAATAGTTTCTCTTTAAATATTCTAGATATTTCTCCTATCCCTTAGTTAAAGTTGTGCCTTCATTTTGAGATCCTTGGGTGTAGTATTCCCTATTTTTTGTCCTAAAGCCTTTTTCCAATAGTTCACTATATTATTGTTGGTTTGTGATCTATAACGTTCTTGTGTTTACAAGAGGGTTAGGTAGCTCAACTGATTTAAGTTAAGAGTTAAAGAATTAGAGTTTCAAAGTTCATTTCCTAACAAAACTAACATAATAATCAATTAACATGCTAACATTTGTCGTTTAAAAAAATTGTTCTTATTTACAATTGTTGGAGACAAAAAGCCAGCGCAATTTGAGTGACATGATTGTTTGCTTTTGTAGGGGTGTGCTATGTTATTTTGCACTATCATACAGTTCTATTATTGATTTGATTTCACAAGAGGAATATCATATTTTAAGTAGCTGATCGACAAATTCAAGTTGAAATTGTACTTCTATATTGTAAATAATAACATTTACGCTATGATTTTCACTAAAAAATTATTATTCATTTTATAGTTCGAGCTAAGATAAGAACACTGCTATTTCAACTGAACCAAATCATCACGAAGTCATCGTGAATGAAGATTGGACCAATTAAATGACTTGTTTTAGCGGAATACACTAAAGAGAGAGGGACATGCAAGAGAATTGCTCTTCTCCCACCTGTTTTTGTTCATTCTCGTCTTACGTGAGTTAATTCGCGTTGAAAAATACACCTACGCGAGTTAACTTACGTTGAAAATACACTTGCGTGGGTTAACTCACGTTGAAAATATTTGACGGAATTGAACAAAAACAGATAGGAGAAGAGCAATTACCGACATGCAATAATGAGAGATAAACAAAGAAATGCATGAGTATACCATTTGCAAAGGCTTTGTGGTGCCCTCTCTTGCGAGATTTAGCAAATTTCCTTTAGTTAATACTGATTTAACACTTGTAGTCATCACTTCTTAAGAATCTTAAGAATATATGATTTGCATTTTGACAATATATACCCACATAATAGATCTAACGATTAAATGCGTGCATATGATTTGCATTTTGACAATATTATACCCACATAATTGTCTCAGTGTCTAACTGTTGTCTTTGTATATATTTTATTGAATGAAAAATCTATTATTGAGAAGGAAAATATTTGATAGACTTATATAATCCCCTTGCACATATGACAGAGATAGAAATAGAGAGGGTTATGTGATAGATGTTGTATGTTGGATGCATTTTATATTGTTCTTAACGAGTAAAATCATTTTACTATATTGTTCTTATTAACCGACTCGTGTATTAATTATTGTGTAAATTCACAAAAGAGTATAACACAGTAGTTTGAAGTAATTACCGTCACATCGATAATTAAATTACTCTTGATGTCAACTAATTTTTTTCATTTTTCAAATGAAGGTTAAAATGAAATGAGTATGGCACTATTAAGATATATAATTTTGTTATTATCAAAATATATTTATATTTTAATATTTACTTCTCTACTTTTTTTTTCATTAAAGCATCATTTCTGGAATGACAAAAAAAAATTAGAAACTTTACATTCAAAAGAATTTTTAAACATTCAAAAGTTGGATATACATTTCCCTCCATCTTCCATTAAAATATTTCTATTTTAATCTCATTAATAAAAAATGTAAGAACATTTTTTTTCTCCAAGTAATCTAGTGGTTAGAGCTTACACATTTAATTATGGGAAAGTGGGTGTTAGAGGTTCAAACTTTGGTCCTTACATATAATATACGATATCGCTACCAACTGAGTTAAATTATCGATAATATTTTTTTTAAGGGATTATTATTTTATTTTTTTGTCAACATCTTTTTTTAATGTCTGTCTTTTAGTGGAGCCACTTGAATTTTGTGTAATTATGGATTAGTTTTTGCTGGCCCACTTGAATTAAGTGTCGCTACAGTACAATTTCCGTGAGGCTGCAGGATAAAATAACGTTTTTGTCGTGGAAATATTAATGTTACTCCTACTTCCTAATGTCGACAAGGTCGTGATTGGAAAATGCATTCATTCGTTAGTCATGCGTGTGTTTGTTTTAACTTAAAAAGAAGATAGATTTTGTGTTAATTTTTTTTAGAGATTTTAAAAAAAAAATTAAAGTTATTTTTGTTTACCTACTTCTCATAAATATCCATTTTTAAAAAAAAAATAAGTTTTAACTTGTATATTTGTTATCTCATTGTTTTTGAAAAAAAAAATAGATTTTGATAAAAGCTAATCCTAATAGCTTTTCATTTTAGGGTCAAAATAGATTTTTTGATAAAATGATTTTTCTAAAAATCCTAAACAAACACTTAAAAATGAAAAAAATTATGTTTTTTAAAAAGAAAAAAAATAGATTTTTTTTATAAAAAAAAATCTAAAACAAACGGAGTCAATGGATGTTAAAGTCGCTTAAGACAATGGGTTTGTTACTCCTTTTGTTAGTAAAAAATGACTATATACTCCTCTGTCTCAGTTTAGATGTTCCTTTTAAGTTTTACATTCATATTAAGATAATTATTATAAATATTGATTTTAATGGCAAAATGTGTTTTATTTACTAAAACATCCATATTAATTATAGTTAGTTGGGTAGTTAGATAATTGAAATGCAATGATTAAATATACTCTCTCCGTTCTAAAATATAAGCAAATTTGACTTTTTAGATTCATTGAATTAATGATGTATGTGGTCCATAATATGAACCACATACATCATTAATGAATGAACCAAAAAAGAAAAATTTGCTTATATTTAAAAACGGGGAGTATGTTAGTGGAAAATAATAATAAATATTGTAGTATTAGTATTATAAAAGAGATAAATAATTTGAGATAAAAAAATTATAACGAGGGCACCTAATTTGAGACGGAGTGAGTATAATTTAGACGGAGTGAGTATAATTTTTTATTAATGCAGATAGTAATTGAAAAGATTGATTATTTTACTATTTGAAAAAGGATCTTTTAAGACAGATTTTATTCAAATGTGACAATTATTATAAAATGTAGGTAAAATTACACTTTTATTTCGGACTGTAATTCGTAGAAAAATTAATAAAATTCGTGTTTTGGATCTCATGGCAAGCGAATGGTGCACAAATAATGATATTCTCATAGAGGAAGCTCTTCGGTTCTTTATGATTTTGTTTTGAATGAAAAAATAACCTATGATACCCCCATTGATAGAATATCCAACTCTTATTAGCCCATATAAGAATAATGTGCAAATAGTCATGAAACAAGAGGTACATCAAGCTTTAATGGAGAGGAAATCTTATGAAGATGTTAAAGATGCTTTATGAAGATATTAGAGATTATATGTGGATATTTGTGAAGAAGGCATTCGAGCAAGATATTATGCCATAACAAGCAACAAAATATCGTATGATGATTCCTAAGGTGATAACCCTTGTACTTTTAAGGAATTTCTTCCAATCATCTTATGTAATGTGACATGCTAATTGGTTTCTATGGTCCTTGTGAACCGATTAAGACCCAAACTCAATGAAATCGTGAGCCCTCTACAAAGTAGTTTTATTCTAGGAAAGGAATAATGGATAATGCAATCATTCTTCTTAAGTTTATTTCCAAGAAAAATAAAATGGGTGTTGTTTACAAATTGAATTTTCAGAAAGCTTATGATTGGGTGGATTGAAACTTTTATTGTGATACCTTAAGCTATGTTGAATTTCTGGCCATTATTTCCTCTCTTATTATGACTAGCATTTCAGTCACTTCAATGTCTCTTCTTTACAATGGAAGTAGGACTGAGCATTTACAACCCGTGTGAGGTCTTCAACAAGATGATCATCTATCTCCTTATCTTCACGACTGACCATTTTCCCCATACGTTTTGGTTCGATCAATCTTGGTCATAATTTGATCGCAATTCAAGATCTATGTTCACATGTTTCCAGTCATACTGTAAAGGTTCGTCATTCAATCCTAATCTACAAGAGTTTAGTTGCACGTGATAACAATGACAAACAACATATCCAAAGGTTAAAAGAAATATACATTAACAATGATGTATATCTTCAAACTTGCTCCTCGGACATTGAAAAACACCACTTTAAGGGTTTTAGATTGCACCTTACGCATCAGAGCTGTCAAAATTTAGATTCCTCGCTTCTAGCTGAAATTAGGGATTTATAAGCAATTTCATTTCCCGTGTGGGTTTATGTACCTCTCACAAGACTACCATTAATGTGTTGGTAGATGTTATTGGTCGGCCAACGTGCCTCTTGTGTAGTCACGTGCCACGAGTTTGGCTTTATGCGCCTCACGCATGGTGACAAAAATACTCATTTCACCCCTTAATTCATCTTTTCAAGCACTTCTTACTCTGGTATGTCGTGTTGGCTTGGGACATAATTTCCCCAAGTACAATAAGGTCTTCAGTTTTTCGTTGTGATAAGTCTCATATCTTTGTAACCTCTACCAATTCAACCTGTCAGATAACACCAAAAAGAAGCTAACATCTATAGAAATAATTGGTTAGGAAAATAAATGACGTACAAAAAACTCTTGACAATACACGACCTAATCTTCCCAAAACCGTGAGTAACTCACTATAAAAACCTATTTTAAAGTGGTAAAAATACTCGATAAAATTAAAACACCTAAATGCATAATATGATGAGGAGTCGTCGATGGTCCAAGGATATTTCACATTTTCTTCCATGACAATGTGCTATTATTTGTGAAGGCTAATCCATCTCAGGAACATTTTATTTATAACCTTTTAAAAAGATTTGTGTTCCCTTTCAGGTTTAAAAGTTAGTCTTGATAAGTCAAGGGCTTATGCATCTTAAGGTATGTCTAGACTCTAGAGACTAGAGCTACAAAGGATAATCTTGAGCATCTTGCAGGCATCAAGTTTATTGTTAGGTTGGGAAAATACTTGGAATTTAAATTTCGCTGTGAAAGGACCAAGAAAGAGGATTTCCTTGAGACTTTTGATAAAGTGGAATCAAAATTGGATGGAAAGGAAGAATTCTAAATAAACTAGGTAGAATAACCATGGCTAATGTTGTCCCTACTGCTCTTCCTTTTTTTATCATGCAAATTAAGTGGTTCCCCTATATACCTGTGCATTGACTAATCTAGGGAAGTCATGGTTCGGGGATTTAGGGAGAAATCATGAGGGAAACTTCTAATATATTGGAGATTATAATAGATTTCATGAAAATAGACTATAATTTTATTTTAAAGCATACACTTCAGTAAGGGAATACATGTGCTAATGTCTTTGAAAATAAGGGATCCAATTGCTTAAACTCTTTGATTATAGTTAATGATTCTCCTCCTTGTTTGTCCTTGGCACTTCTAGCAGACGTTTGAGGAGTCTCATTTAATAGGACATAGTTTTTTGTTTTTTATTTAGTTCTTTTTCCCCTTTTTTCTCATGTAACCAAAAAAAAAATAGAGAAGACTAGCTTCTCTAAAAGCTAATTAACTAAAATATCATTCTGCATAACATTAAAAAAACATTTTAGGTTTATTGGACTGATATACTTAAGTAAATTGATATAATATAATTTTATTAATGTTATTATCATTATATTAGATTTATTTTCTGTGATAAAACATAAACTTTCCAACACTTTAAATAATTTAAGTATATCAGACCATGTTAGTTTTAAACATATTTAAAGTTATTATTGTAAGATGTAATTCGAATTAGATGTCACGTAAATTTAAATTATCTAAAATATCATTTTAGATATCAAAATATAACTTAATTAATCTCATTAATCTACTAGTTTGTTAATCTATTGAAACACATGCCAAATTATTTGTTTGAAGATATTAACACAAAATAGGTCCTTAGATGATAAGCATAAAACAAAGCCTATGATAGATAACAAAGTTAGTTTGTCTCTTAATTTGTTTTAAACAAATCAAACCATTTATAGAAAGTCTAAATCTAGCTTATTTTCTACTTTAATATTTCTATAAAATTTAGTGATAATAGAATTTCACTTGTAAAAAAAAGCGAAAAAAAAAAAATTATTGAAAGAAAGTTTGACCAACAATATGACCCACTAGGTAGAAGTCTAAAAAAACGCTAATGTAGACCTAGAAAACAAACTACTGCCAACATACCAATATTGGCTCCAACCTCAATAGTTTTGTCAAATGTCCTTGTTTTTTTAAAATAAAAATTTGTTTTTGTCAAAAAAAATTGTTTTAAAATAAATGTTACTTTACATTTTCAATACAATTTTAATTTTTTACGTTCAACTTTATCCTCAATAAATACTCCAACTTTTCTTTCACACAATTTTCTATTTCTATACAACTTTAAGTTTGTCTTTTTCTTATAAAGTAAAAGCAGTTTAGTAAAAATGTTATGTCTAATGATTATTACATTTTATTTCTTAATTTGTGTGTCAAAACCTTAAACAACACTCATTATAAAATGGAGGAAGTACTATTTATCATTTAATAATAACATCCTCTCTTTTTTGTGTCACTTTATTGTTTTTAAGATAGTCGATAAAGGGTGTTATTAGAAGAAATGGATTCTTTAGTTTATTATGTAGAAATATTGACCATGATTATCAATAGTCAAAATTTACTATTTTTTCCATAGAGAGATTTTTATCTGGCATTGGAAGGTATGTATGGTGCATGCACGAGACAATCGCTTGTCACTGATAAATTTAATTTAATTAATTTTTTTAAAGTTAAATTTGTTGCTTTTAGTATCCGTTTCATAATGTCAAGGTCATTTTTTATGTTTGGGAATTGGCTAATGTTTTCTATGTTTTTGTTGAACTTTTGTTGTATCTTTTGGCTTTCTTCTCAGGCACGTCTTATGAAGGGAAGATAGTATGTTGGATGTAATATATCTCATTTTTTCTCTTAAAAAAAATTAATTTTTTTTTATACAATCTAAATAAAAATGAGAATGCTTATCATATATTAGCTATAATTTATTAGAAAAATCGTACACGAGATATCAGGACCTTAAAATTTTGAGGATTGCACGAAAATAATGAAGTCAGTGCCAAAGTTTATTAAGAGAGGGAAAACATTGAAAAAACCTTTTAAAACAAAAAAATTTACTTTTGTAACCATATTTTAGATTTTGTACTCGATTATCTGTAGGAAATGAATTAGCACCCTACGAGATCCTTTACAAAAACGGTTATCTCTAATTAATTGTGCAATTTGTTAATTTAAAATATTTATTTTCTCCTTATAATTAAATGCAAGTTAAAATTTCATTTTAATTGAAAATGTAGGTTTTAAATAGAGAGGAAAATATAAGTTTTTTATCATTATGTTTGACAAGAGTGATCTCTTGCTCCTATGTATTTTCTAACACGATGGAGAATTCAAAACTACGTAATTACTGAAGAGAAAATACTTGTTGTTGGTTGATTTTAAAAGAAAATATTTGTGTTTATTGAATTAGGGTAATCATTAGCTTTTAAATTTTAGCGATGATCGAAATAAAAGAGGATTTGACGTACTCACCAACTTGTGTTTATTGAATTATTAAAACATTATGACGACCAAATCAAAAGAGAATTTAGAGTAATCACTACAAATATTTAAAACTTAGATTATTTTTTTAGGGAAAATTTAGATTTTTTTATAACTTTGTGATGGTCAAACCAAAAATGGATTTGAAATGCTCATTTTGAAATTTCTGAAGCGAATCAAAAGATGTTTTGACTCATTCACTACTTTTATTTTTGGAAAGTTAAAATATCATAATGATCAAACCAAACGAGGATTTGAGGTAGACACCGCTAAGATTTTAAATTTTTGCAAAGTTTCACAAGGTGATGAAACTAAAAGTGGATTTTTTTGCTTCATTATAATTTTATATTACTCGCTCTAAGTGGATGTGTTTAGTGCATTGGGAAATCTTGAACAAAAAAAGAAATGTGAAAGAAATTTCACAGCGTTGCACATCACGTGGTTGATTTTCACGGAGTCACGACACTATATGCGTCACAAAGATGAAAGTAACATTTTCAAATTTTAAAGAGAGAAAAATCATATTTTTGTGAAAGATTTTTCTTATTTTTGTGAAAGTTAGAATAAAAAAATTTCTATTTAGTAGCAACTAAAGATATGATTAATCTTAAATTTAATAAATTATAATTAAGATAGTATTTTAATAGTTAACTACATAAACTTTTTTAAGGAAAAGAATACGAGTTTGATTTCTAGACTTAAAATTTAAAACATATTAAAAAATAAACTAAGTCATTTGAATAACATATGTTATGGCCACTAGAAAAAGTCAAAATCTCAATTATCGTTGGTTAGAAGAAAAAAGAAATATGGAACGTGATATGTATTTTCTTAGAATAAACAACTTTTTTTGTCCTTAAAAGTGTAAGTTATTGTCATTATTGTTATTAAATGTATTAAAATTAACAGTGTGTTTTCAATATATATTTTTTAGTAATTTTATGGATTAAATTGATCGATAAAATCATATTTGATGACTAAATTGGTTGGCTAACTGACTAAACACAAATTTAAATACTAAAATGATTAATAAAAGAAAATTTGAGATTTGTTTGTAATTTTGATACATTTCAAATCTCAAAAACTACGGTGACACCCTCTAAATTTTCTTTCTGTTTCACTTATGGATGAGGGGGATTTTAGATTTTTTTTGACCTAAAATTATCCCTCTGCGTTTTTTTTTCTATTTCATTCTATCTAAATAAGTGATTTTCACATATATCAAGTGTTTTCTTTTGTGATTTCGTTGTCTGGGCGTGACGTTGTGTTGATTGTCATCTTGTGCGGCGTTGTTTGATTTTGTGTCTTGTTGTGGTGTTTGTTTACTTCATTTTGTGTCTTTTGTGTTGATTATCAATCAAAAATTTGATCAATAATCTGGACATCAACGTTGCAGATCCGAAAGCATGAGTATTCTCATGGTTAAATTGTATCATATTATTTGTATGCATTTTGTCGTTATATGTTATTAACTTGAGTGATGTAAGTTTGTTTGCAGATTCATCCTTTACATTTTAATAATGTTGATTCTGGTGTTTTTTTTTATCAATTTAAATGAATAAATATCTTTTTTATTTTTATTTTTAAAAAAAAAAAAACTATAGTGACACACAATCGTGTCTCATGCATTATGGACCAAAATAATTTTTTAGTAAAAAAATTGGCGAACGGACAAGACATATTTACACCTCGTGTTATTTGTGGCAATAATTGCGGAGTCTTCATTTCCTAAGAAAAAATAAAATAAAATTGTGGCGGGGTCTTCTTCAAAGAAAATGGTCGATACCCACAACATTGGCTCCAGCAAAATTAGATTAGATTAAATGCACATGTTATTATTGACTCTAGTTTCTTTAATGAATTATATTAACAAAACCACAGTTATCTCTTCAGCATAAAGTGTGTCAAAAAGACTACTAAAATACAGGTTGTCTATAGAGTAACAAGAGAACAGTGCTAGCCTCCAAACATATTAGGAGATCCGACCACCACATTTGGGTACCGAACACAAAAGTAACTTGATTTGTTTTACGCCACCACAAAGAATAATACTTAACTTTTTCTAACAGCTAATAACTAGTACATTCCTTTTAAACAACCGATTATTTCTTTCATTCCACAAAATCCAGGAACACAAAAGTCATATGAGGTGAAGAAAATTATGTCGCGCTTTCAGACCACCTGTGTAATAAATGAACTGATGGAAGCGATCGTGAATAGCCTGAGTGTCGACACCATTAAACCTTATCCACGCTCGCACCATCGGCAAAAGGTAAGGGAAATGAGGACACAGAAGAAACACATGTTGTGTGTCTTCTAGATGGCCATAACCCACCACACAATATCGAGCCTCTGGAGAAATGACACCGCGAGTCGCCAGATTTGTCTCTATTGGTAATCTATCACAAAGCATTCGCCAAGCAAAAACACAGACCTTCAAGGGAACCTGCTTATATCATATTATTGACTCTAGTGTAAATGTCAATGCCTTGACCCCAAAAAAAATGTTGATACCCTCCAGCATTAAAAAAATATTTCTTTCAATAATAATTTAAGTTTCAAATGTCTTCATAAGAATAGCTTAGTTGACAGGAATAATGCATATAACCATGCATTGTTATATATAGAAGTCGAGATTTAAACCTCGGACATTCACTTATTCACTTTAAAAAGTAAATTGTAGTCATTAGACTGCTTGGAAAAAGAATTAAGCTCCAAAATTGAAGTATTGGCTTGTTAAGGTAAAAACGTATCGGAAGTAAATGAATATTTGGTATTAATAAATAATGTGAAAAAAACTTAAAAGTTTTCAAGCAACGTCAGTTTGGTGAAATGCTCAATTTTTTTAATATAAAGATTTCTTTTTGTTTTCTTTTATTATTTACAAAGATAACAACAAAGAAAAGAGAAAAAAAGGGAAGCGAAGATTTAGCTTTCAAGAAAAAGAGGAATGATGTTTGTACAACTAATTTACGACAATTTTCTTTTTCATACGTATATTATGTTTCTTTACTTTCACTTTGTTGTTTTGGTTTTCGTGTCAATATCTATATTTATTTGTAAATATATGGTTGTCTTGTAAGTTGTCATGCAAACGGTTGTTCAAATAACACACATAAAAAAAAACGCCATAATTGCATCATTTCCATGCAAGCTGTTAAGGACAAACAACATAGAGGTGTCCACCAAGAAGTGATGATCTATAAAGAGACGTCAAGTTTAGCCATAAAATTTGCAGACCGATTTCCTACGTGGATGGTGAGAATGATGCAAGTGTGAGAATTGTGTTCGAATCTTGTTATATGTAATTCACACATGCAGTGGCGGAGCCAAAAATTTTACAGAGTCTTGGCAAAAATTTAACCTCAAATTCACATGTGACATAATATATAAATAGTCATAAATTTAAATAAAAGAGGCTTATCATTTTGTCAACAAAAGTACAATTTGAAATAAGATCAGATATGAAATATAACCTGCCAATAGTGTGCTAAATAAAATTAGGAGGTAAATGCCCTTTCCGAGACCTCTTTGCGATGAATGTTCGAATAAAATCAACATCATCAAGTGACTTGAATATCTCCCGCTCGGTGTAATATATCATCAAGTCATTGAACCACACATCGTTGATCTTGTTGCACAATTTATACTTGATAATCTTCATTGCTGAAAAAGCTCTTTCAACGGATGTTGTCGACACCGGCAATATCAAAGCTAGGCAAATTTGGCTGCATTGAAACGACTTCATTAAATATAGTTGGAAAGAATAGGTTCAGGCATGATAGTTGATACTAGTAATCACACACATTATGATGATTCACAATTTTACATGAAATCTCATATAATACAACAGGTTCGTGTAAATGATAATTTACACGATGAAGGAAGGAATGAAAAATTGTATAATTTACACGTTCAATTTTTCAATTAACACAATTCTTAATTCTGAAACCCTAAAACAATGAAGGAAGGAGAAATTAGAGAATCAATTGACTTACCTTTAGAGCATTAAGAGATTAACAACCAAATAACAAGAGAGATTGAAGAAGAAAAGTGACAGAGAGCTGAGACGAGAGATGGGCAGAGGGCTGAAGAAGAAGAATGTGTTTCTGATGTGCGCGCATGTAAAAAATTTCAGAATTTGCCCAAAAAATTTTAAGTGGGTTAATGGACTATTGGATTGGGTCATATATAAATAAAGTATCGATTGAGCTCAAGTGAGTGTCCAGGGTCGCCGGCTGGTAGAACCGTCCATGTACACATGCTCAACTAAAATACAAAAGAATTTGTAAAAAAGTTAAATGTACGTTTGTATCTGTCATTTGAGCAACTTTTGATTTGCTTTGTAAAAAAATATTAAAATTATATGATTATAATTTTAATATTATTTACTTTTAAACATCCATGACATTTGAATATACAAAACACGTATGGGACATATGTTAATGGTAACTCACCTAAATGATAAAGGTGAAAGTACCATTAATTTTGTTAAGTGATTTCACATAGATTTATAAGAGAAGAATCTTTAAATTATTACATTAAGTTAAACCAAAAGTCGTTCAAATGAGATGGAAAATTGCATTTGACCTTTTGTAAAAATACAAAAATGGTTATGAAATTGAAGCAAAATAGATCTCCCACTTTCTATTAGAAAAAAATAGTTTTACTGGTTCAGTAGAAAAAGTAAAAGGAAAATTTGTTGCTTAGCACATCCACATCACATGATTGTTTCTTAAGGAGTCATGTCCTATCGACACGATTCACAAGGAAACGTGATTCACACGCTTAAAGTGGGTCCCGATTACGCGTATTGTTGTCGGCACGGAACGATTTATTCTTGTCACGTTTTTCTCGAACACATTATCATCAACCTAAAGTTCTTGCAAAATACTATTGACTCCATCAATTTGGCCAAACTCTCTAACAGATTATGATTGCTTCGGTTTTCTTTTTGTACCACTAGGTAAGAAATCAATAAAAAGAAGACATTGAATGTGTTAATAAGTTCATAACCACTTGTTATATGAGATCGTTGGGTCCAAAACTCACAAGAGATTTTGATATCACATTTCTAGAAGCGGAACTACCTTAGAACAAAGAGAGGCAACGAACTTCGCAAAAATTAAAAAATAAATAAATAATAGGTATATGTATATTTTAACTAAACATTTTTTAGAAGGCGCATAAGAACGGTGTGAATAGAGTTGGGAATAGATTATGTTGATCTATATGAGTCTACGGTTTGACTTGTTCAGGTTTAACCTGACCTATTTTTAAAAAGGTTTGGTATAAACTTTTGAAAAATCCAATTTAAGTAAATCAATCGAGCTTAGGCTCAGGGACGAATCCATTCAAAGGCCATGTGTGGCTAAAGCCACACATCCAACTTTCCTATGTTAATAGTTATTTTGGTACATGAATGTGTAACGGGTATTCACAATACTCTCTCAATATATTAAAATTTAAAAATAGTCTTTGATTTTGTACTTTGTTAGTCATAACAGTCCTTTAAATAACAATAAATAAGTATATTAAAATACTAATATGACAATATTAACGAATTATTTTAATGTTAGAGATTATTTTGACTAACGAAATGCACAATCAAAGACTATTTTGAAATTTTGATACATTGAGGGACTATATGACTACTCCTTACACATTTAGGGACCACAATGAATATTACCCCTTATAAATAAAACACAATATGTTAAAAATAACAAGTCAACAACCTTGTGCAAAACCTATGAAAACAAGTAAGTGCAACATATTTATTATGATTTATAAGCTTTTGAAGTTGATTTTGTTTTTGCCGGTAGCAAGTGCAAGTGTTTGAACATGTTTTTTCAGCTATAAAAGTTGTGAAGAGTTTTTGGACATTATTCAAATTAAAGATCTTATCGAAAACTTACAACAGCTTGCCAAACAAAAGCTAAGAGAAAAAAGAGTAAGGGTATTACCGGCATAAAATCTACAATTGGATTCAAAAAAGCGTAGGCTTCGTGTAATTAGCTATGTAACAAAATGGGTGATTAGTGGCTAAATATTCCTCTTATGACTTATATAGAAAGATATGCTCTTTTAACAATTAGCAATGATGTCATTTTAGACCATTTTCAACAAATGGATAGGAGACAATTTTTATTGTAATGTATTGTATCAAACAATATTTTTTTTTAGAGAAGTATCTAACAAATTTTTTTTTGACAAAAGAAGTATCAAACAATGTTATTTCTTGTTTTTAATATAGTTTGTATTATTGTTTCTTTGATATTTTAGCCCCACATGTACCAAATGTCTAGATCCGCCCCTGCTTAGGATATCAAAAAATTCTACGAAGCCCGATAGGCTAGTCTCTTTATGCATATTATTAAAACTTATTTTTTATTTATATTAAACATAAAAATCAAGAAACAACTCAAATAGTGGACTTTTTAAATAGACTTTAAGGCCGATTTAGCCTATTTAAAAATAAATTATTTAATGACTTTAATATAAATAAGTCTGTAAATAGGCTTTTCGGTCAGACTGAGCTTTTAAATAGGTCAGGTTATGTCAAAAAACAAGCCTATAAAAGATCATAGATCAGACTCAGGCTTATATTTTTTTTATAGATCAGACTCAGACTTATCAAAGTCTGGTATGACCTGACGTATTTCCACTTGTGAGTGTGAGTATCTGGTCACTTTTTTAGCTTTGACATGTATTATTTAGAAAAATGATATGGTCAAGATTTTTTTTAAAGAAGAATGACAAAAACGTGTTCTTATGATTTTTAAAAACTACATTTTCCTTTCTCTTATTTTTTGAATGATCAACTTTGATTGATCATAAAATAAAAATTTGATTGATCAACTTTTCTTTCTTTCTTTTTTTCTGGACAAAGCTCTTTATATAGTTTTCATGTAAATATTTTACGTCGTATATAATTGATTATGCTAAATTATATTTTTATTTTTTCAATTTATTTTTAATTTCACTTTAATCTCTTAAATTGTTTCTTTCGATTTTAGTATATTAAGATATAAATATTAAAGATTTTGATTCGCTAAGATTTTTTGTCTTTTAAATTACAACACTATACACTATGGTTTTTTAGGTTATATACGTTAAACATTTAGGTTATTTTTGTCATTTATAACTAAATGATTACAACTTTAATCTTTATAACTTTAAGAGAAAATAATATCTAACTTTTATAACTTGAGAGACCAAAATTTTTTTAAAAAAATGTCGAAGTTCTGACCAAAAAAGTAAACTTATATAACTAAATAAAATAACCCCTTCATAAAAATATTTATGGCACCCTCGTTGCACACTTCTATCTAAAATCTTAATGCAATGAATATATGAGCTATCTTAGCTTTTTATTTTTTTTTATTTTAAGAATGAGCTATCTTTATTATATAGCTCATATTTCTTCTATTTTTAGTTTATGTGTGATTAAGCATTCACATTTCAATTCAACAATCATGATCTAAGGTGCAAATAATTTAGATCACTTGTTTGATACACATGAGGGTCTCGTTTCCATTTCCATGTCAAGGCGAATCATGACTCTTATACCACTTGTTGATGAGTTTGGATGAGCATCGAGAATTATTACCATAAAAGGAAACTGTTTTTGACTTTATTATAAATTAATTGCACAATTTCAATGCATTAACTACTATATAATTTCTTTTTTCATATCCTTAACCAGTGTCCCGGGAGCACCAGTTAGCATTTTCCTTAAAATATTATTTGTAAATATTACTTTTCTACGATGCAAATTAAATAGTCCTGTTTTCTTATTTTGTTTTTTTTTCTTAAACATTTGATCTTAAGGGGAATTAAGTTCCACTAATTTAGAGTTTAATCAATAGTTAAGTAAAATACGACAAAAGACTGTTTAAGATAGAATTTGAACTGGTTTTTTTTTTCTTCGAACAAATCATCATTAATTGAAGTTTATTAATCACTTTAGTTCAACCACTTGATCAAATAATTTTCCTTCGATTTCTATTTAAAAATATTTTTTTAAAGACTATTGATTTATGAAAAGATTACTGATAATTTTGTGAAAAAAATATATATAGTCACTTTGGATTTGACCTAACTTTGGCTCAGTGGCTCTTAACGTAGATGACAACATTAGTAGACATTAGTATTCATGCAAGGTCCTTTCGGTATCAATTTCTCGGCAACATTAGTAGACCTTGCATTCTGCTGCTGGGATCTTGGGTTTGGATTATGATTTGAAGTTGTGTTGGGATTCTGGCTATAAGCAAGTGTTGTGTCTCTCTGATGCAAGTACTCCGATTAACATTGTTCGTAAAGGTTTGAATGTGTTTCACAAAGATGGAAATTTTATATGGACTATATATCAAGCAACTTTTGCTTAGAGATTGAATGGTTAATTTGAAACACACTTCGCTTAAAAGCAATGACACAATGACTTTCTAGCTAAGAATGGTGCTTTGAGTGACAATGACTTTGTTGTCTTCCATAAAACCCTTAATGCGTCATCTATTCGCTTAGCAGATGTCATGAACGTTGAGTTTGTTCAATTATAATTAGGTTCTTTCGTTTTGTTCTCTTTCTCTTTTTTATTTTCCTTTTGTTAAAAAAAAAAACCTTAAAATCACGTGGCACGAGATTGAAGCCAAGAATTATAAAACTATTAACCAAGTAGGTCAATTATACTATTATCAAAGGATACTAGTACTACCACTATGACCAATATTACAAGCAACTACTACTATGATAATTATTAAAAAGGTTTATTGGATTTGAGTGTGCTTTTACCCGAAACTCGTTATTTTTTGGCCATTGCTTTTTCAACCTTATAAGCTTCTTACGCATCCTATTTAAATTTTAAAATCTGAAATATTTCAACGTGTTTTGGAAGTTTTATGAGATATTTATGAGTTTTTCATTTTTTAGACACTCCTAAATACTACTAGTCTACTACTATAATCACTAATATAAGCAACTAAAAGTGTTTCATTTTTTGTCACTATTTTAAACGAAAATTAATTGTTTTTGAACTATGTATATATCCTTTTGTCACTGTTTTAAACAAAAAAGAAATTGTTTTTGAACCATTTATATATCCTTTGTTTGATTCTGAAACATCTAATGCAAACAGTTATGTAAATTTTTCACTGAATATTTTAAAAAAAATGACAATTTGACATGTTTTTATACAAAATTTGTAATAATTGTGAATCACTATTATAAGGGAAAAAAATTCACAAAGGTGAAAATTTGAATTATTTGATGTTGATCGAACGGTTCAGATCTAGTTGACAATGAAAACCTTATCCATGGATTATATCAATATCCCAATATTTTTTATAGAGTATTCATTAGCAAAAAGGGTTTAGGACAGTGTTTCCATTTATAGACAATAAAGAAAGCATTGAAATAAAACACTTGTTTTCCTCGTGTGTTCATGTGCTTCTTGGACTTTCCACTTGCCAAATCAAACAGTGCTTTAAAGCCAACCCTGCAAACAAGCGTTCAATTATCATACACTAAAAACACGTGCTTCAACCAAAAAACAATAAACTAATATCACACATTAATATTTTATTAATATACGTAAAGAAAAAACTTTATAAAAAAATAAAAAATTTATGTAGATAAAGACCACATGGTCTCACAGTTCAGACCAAAGCAGATTCAAGGAACAAGCTTTGAACAAAAAAACAACTTCCTAGTTCATAGTTTCTTCATTTCATTCTCTCTCTTCAAAGATATAATCTTTTGTGAACAATCTTGTAAAGTTAAGATTTTTTCTTGGTGGGGTTTTGTTAAAAATGTCAAATTTAGCTAATACTGTCTCAGATGGCCGGAGACTCACCGGTAAGGCACCTGAGAAGTTCAAATTTTCACAGACTTGTAGTCTTTTGAGTCAGTTCTTGAAGGAAAAGAGAATTTCTGGTGATTCTACACCTGCTTTCTTTGGGAAAATGGAACCTAAAGGTATAATATTTTTCTTGTTTCATGGTTTAATGTTTTATTTCTTATTTGGCATATGAAATTTTAATTTAATTTTTTGCCTTGTAAATTAATTGTTTGGTTTGTGATTTTTTACCTTATTTAATTTAATTATTATGATTATTATTATTTTTGTTAGAAAATGGATGATTTGGTTTAGTATTGGAAAATTATTGGGCTATTAGTAGTTGCTTAGTTAGATGAAAATATTACATAAAGTTTATGAAATTTTGCTGATTGTGTTTTTTGGTTGTGGATTTTTCAGCAAGTACAAAGGATTTGTTAGCCAACATGCAAAACTCAGATGGGGGTTTGAGACTAAATGCATCTGCTATTGAATCTCTTCCTCAGCTTGTGGAAAATCCTTGCATTAAGAAGTCTAATACAAGGTATGTGTCACAATTTTAATTTATGCAATTGTTCTGATTTTTTTTTTTAATCAAGAATTGTTCTTAATTTTAAGCCATAATAGACTATATATTAATTGATTTTACTTTCTGCCCCAAGAAACCCAGGCTCCTACTACCAAAATGTTTTTCCATGTAAATTAGGTAATAGGCTGGTGAATGATGATACAATTCAGTTTTGAAAAGGTTCTGCAAGGAAAAAAAAAACACTTGTAACTTGATGTCTAGATCTATTTAACAAAGTTGTCCAGCGCAATTGGTTAATGCGCCTTAGCTTAGGTCGAAATATTTGTGTAGTACTCGAATTAAATCTTGATTGAAACAATCATCGGTTGCATGTAGTAGAAGATATAAACCAAAAAGAAGTCTAGATCTGTTTGTTTGATGTGATTTAGCAAATTGTTTGGGTAGTACTTGAGTTCAATCTTGGTTGGAACAATACTTTACTTAACTTATGATCAAACTGCGGATTAGTGGGTACCCAATTTCCTCTTAAACTAGAAGATCAAAACCATAAAGAAGTTTAGATTTGTTTGGTTATGCGCCTTAGCTAAGGCCTAATTGTTCGGGTAGTCCTCGAGTTCAATATTGGTTGGAATAATAATTGATCAGACTTTACTTAACTTATACTCGAACTTTTAATTAGTCTTGATCGAATTTCACCGTGGACCACAAGATCAAAATGAAAGAGGAATCTAGATTTGTTTGATTGATGAAGACCAATCATCAATACTTCAACCTCCCCCAACCAAAATTGATCACTAACCTGTATGTACGAAAAGGGTGTTGTTGTGTTAAGATTGGTTCACCAGATCTCAACCTCACAATAAAATTAATTCACAACCGAAATAAAATGATACTCTAAACTCGTTGAACATCAATGGTAGAATGAAAACCTGGCAAAGAAATATTTATATAAAAAAAATATGTTGTTAAGAGTTTGGTTGAAACAATGTCCTTCAAAAAAATGTTCTTATTGTTGTTTATTTTTGTTGTAGATCAACAGATCCTAAAACTCCACAATTGACGATATTCTATTCCGGGAAAATGTTAGTATTTGACGCTTTTTCACCTACGAATGCAACCGAGATCATGGAGTTGGCCACCAAATTAGCCTCTGAAAATCCAAGCACTGAAGAAAATCCCCCAAGCGCACCAGTCACTAGTGAAAAATTAAAGGAGTCCGAAATTCCTCAAACAAACACTGCCTTAGAAACAACCGAACAAGGAAACCAAGCCAAATGTTCAGGTAAATTAGTTAATCTATCTTCATTTGTCGTACTAACCAAAAAAAAAACATCAAATCCGAAACATTACAAAGCATGCAAGTAAAAATTCAGACACTAATTTAATGTTACATTTACTTTCAACAGATATGAGATATCCAAGAAGAGCTTCACTTCTGAAATTCCTTGAGAAAAGAAAAGAAAGGTATGGACCAGTTAAAAATTTCTATTTCTGTCTGTTTATTTTATTTCATTTGTAAGTTGTCTATTTTTGTTGGTCCATGCTAATTAATTGAATCCTGAATTGTTGCAGGGTCATTGCTAGAGGACCTTATCAAATTAACGGTCCCAAAAACGAGGGTAGTAGTTCTGGAAGTGAACCTAAAGATCATTCTTCCGATCAATTCGACCTTAACTTATA
>Ga0315915_1000746_pt1 | contig 35785 bp, 16 predicted proteins | sample MpolbnodulesMG_FD_207738 | JGI IMG/M metagenome (GOLD analysis project Ga0315915, IMG submission 207738) | Medicago polymorpha root nodule microbial communities from Los Angeles, California, United States - branched nodules | ecosystem: Host-associated > Plants > Roots > Nodule | place: USA...
GTAAAATATATATAGATATATATATATATATATATATATATATATATATATATATATATATATATATATAGACAGATAGATTGCACATATCAACCTTCTTTTTAGAGGATATACCAACCAAATTATGGAATGTAAATGTATGTCCAAGCAGAAGACAAAAAAAAAGTAAGTAAAAAGGAGAATTATCTCACCCTAGCAAAGTAGAAAAAGGTAATCACATGGAGGTAGAGGCATACAATCATGCATATATAATGTCATGAATTTATTAGAAAAAAATAAAACGTTGGTTGTTTTAGTTTTCGATCTTATGGATGAAATTTATTCCGTTTTTATTATTATAATGTTAGGACTGAATTTTCATATTTTTCTTTGCCAAGACTTTCCATGTTCTCTTGATTGGTGCATAGAACAAAAAAGAAAAAAGTACCGATTAGTGCATATGTTTTTATGTAGACACATGAGATTTAATTATATTATTCTCAATATTGTCTTAGAAAAACAACTTTTTATAGTATAGAGTATGCACCTTTTGGTCTTCCACTTTAAGCTAGACACTTATTTTGTAAGTATGCACGAAAAAATTTAGAGTTAAAGAGAGACTCTTAAATTAGAGAATTTTAATTTAGAGGGAATCTTAAGTTACGTCTTCATGAAAACATGTAAAATAAACCATCTTTTCTTATATATTTTATTAGAGAAGCTAACAAAAATAAAATTTGATTAAGCTAAACAGTGATTTTTCACTTGGAAAATGGTGCAATATAGTGTTAGTTTAGTTACATGAACCACCTTCCCTTAAAATAATTTCTCTCCAAAAAAGTGAAACATGACAATTTTCTATGGCACTAGTAAGAAAGAGTGAATAGTTTTAATTGACAATGCACTATATTATAGTGGAGGATTAATGAGATATAACAAAGGGTGAAAAGTTATAAGTGATGTGAGAAGATTTTCTAAGAGAATGAGAAGTTTTCTTAGATGTGTCACGTCATCAAAACTCTTGAATAAGAACGAATCAAGTTTAATTTACAAATATATATATATATATATATATATAAAAAGATTATTATTATTGTTGTTGTTTTATTTTTATTATTATTATTGTTGTTGAAAATATTGGTTGATGTGTGTACACGTGCATGCGCACTTGCGTGCGATTAAATGAGTTGGATTTGAGTTTTTATCATATAAGGATTATCCATATATGACGTTGATATCTATACTATATATAAAGAAAGATGAATCATATTTGTACAATTAATTTTAGACAATTTTTGTGATAACCACTTTTTCTCTCTTCTAATTGGAAAAAAACAATAGAGATAAGAAGAAGAAAAGAATAAAAACACGTGTGAGTATGAGAGAGATGATTGTTCTAAAGGTTGTCAAAAAGTGGTTGTACAAATATCATTTCTCACAAAGAAAATAGTCTTTTTTTTTTCTTTCCAAAATAACCCCCAACTTTTAATACAAATAGCACATATAACAAATAGATAAAAATAAATTCAAATATTTAAATAAAAGTGTAACAAACACGACATAAGTGTGTGTGTGTGTATATATATATATATATATATGTCTAGTTTTTTTTCTTCCTCTATCCTTTAAAAAGTGTAATAAATTAAATGAGTATATATATACCTATTTTTTTATTATCCCAATTATACCCTGAAACAACTTTTTCTATAATGAAAATTGTTGTCAGTGTCGTTAAAAAAATAAGAATTTAAATTATATATTTTTTTGTTATATTGTTGGTGTCATTGAAATAGATAATCATGGTTAGTTTGATTCGTTATCATTTGAAAGCAAAAACATTTATAATTTTATTTTTAATCAAAATCAAAAGTTAATAAAAAAATATCTTTCATAATTTTCAAACATTAGCGCAATAAAAAGAGTGGGGTATATTCGCTAGTTTGATCCAAATTTTGAACCTCACAATTTTTCTACCCTTTGAATCAATTTTTTTGGGCTCAAAATATAAGGGGTGACTTGGGAAATTATCCTAAACATATCCTTTTTCATGTGTTTATGTTTCAATACATAATCTTATTATCCAGGTCCATCAACACTAATTGTTTTTGTCAAATATAACTATTTTTGATTGAAAGCAAATACAGTGTAACTCAAAAACCCTTGTTGTACGAATCTAGGTAATTTGAAAAAAGTGGGAAACGAATAAACGATCTAGGTTCAATTTAAAGAAAAAAATACGTTTGGATTTATCAATGTGGCAGTGCGTATAAATGAAATAGCACCACCATATTGATCAATGTATAACTTCTCAGTTAGTTGAATTTCAATAGAGAAGAAGGAAGTTATATTCATATCTATCGAAACAAATTATCTGATGCTATTATTTCGTTAAATTATACTATTAGATTAACAAATCCAAACGTTTAAAAATAACATTTTTTTTAGGGGAAATATAAATTCTTCTTGTTATATTCAAACCTACCAGATTAATCAATCCGGACAGTAGTCCAGAAGGATCAATTTAGTAAAGGGTAAATTGGAAGATTTGAGGTTATATTGTAGGGTGGATTGAGAAATTTCAATAGATGTAGATGTATTTTGGTAGAAAACAGATTGGGTCATGTTTAAGTGAAAAGAAAACATTGGGCCATATTTTTTTTTTAGAGTTACTTTTCCCACCCTATGCCTTTCCTCGCGCGCCCTATTTTGTCCAAAAATACCCTTTGTCTGGATTATACAATCCGAATTAATTCCGGAATAATAATTCCAGAATTATTCGTGGTTTTTGGCACTTCATCCACCCTAATGGATGATGATGTCAGTTATGAATAGATGAATTCATACTATATAATCCAAAAAATGTACAAAACTTTCGAATTATAGAATCTGAAACGTGTAAATCACCCCGTTGAAAGTCAACAAATGGGGTGGGAAATGATGTTTCCGGATTACATAATCCGGAAAGTGTTAAAACTATCCGGATTATATAATCCGAACTGCATCAGCACAGAGGCAGAAGCCATCTGTTTTGGTTGAGCCTCTGTTTTAGAGCATGTAGTCAACTGCTTTGGCCTTTGATCAGTTGTTCAAACATAATATTCAACTTATAACATAACAATTAACGACACAACATAATTTTCAAACATTCAAACATTAATAAAACATAATTATCCAAAATATTCAGACATTAAAATTAAATAAAATACAATCAACCCCTAATCAACCCCAAAATAATCCGGAATGCATATAGGTGTTTCCGGATTATATAATCCAAAGGGCATGTTGGTAATTTATGTAGGGCGTGCGAGAAGGCCATAGGTTGAGAAAAGTAACTCTCTATTTTTTTTAAGGAATTGGGCCATGTTTTTAGAAGAAAAAAAAATGGATTTTTCATAGTTACCCCTACCTTTGAGACATATCGCTGCATTTTATAGTATTGATTTTTTTTTTTGTCAAGTAATCTAGTGGTTAGAGCTAACTCAATTAAACGTGGAGAAGTGGGGTGTCCGGGGTTTGAACCCCGACCCCTGCATAAAATCTCCATTGTCCCAACCAACTGAGCTAAGCTCACGGGGACTATAGTATTAAATTTCTACCAAAAAAAATTAAGTATTGTGTTTTTCATCAAAATATAAATAAATAATTTATAGTTTTTCTAGGAGAAATAAATAAATTATAGTGTTCAATTGTTTTTGAAAAAAAGACTAAATTGACTAACATTGTTCAATTCAACAGACTTTTTTTTTTTTTTTAAGGAATTCAATTCAACAGACTTATTTACAAATTTGAGGAATTAAACCGACTTAACATTTAAAATTTCAATTTGAGGGACTTAATTGCTATTTTACAATTTAAAGAATTAGAATGTCGATTTACTCTAAAAGCATAGTAATTGAACTAAAATGACTAATATATACATTTCTTAATTCAAAATTATTTAAAAATCAAAATTAAAATATTGACGTTGACTTATCAATTTGATTAGGAAATTGATGAATTGGTCCATAAGGTGCTACTTAAAATGTCAAAAAAAAAAAAATGTCACAGTGCAAATCCTTCGGAGGAATATTGTAAAATTGTTATGATGTCACTTTAATTGATTGATTAAAATTGATATGATTTTCCATTATTTGTATAAAAAAGTCAAAACGGATCAAGAATCAATAAATGATAGAAAAAAAAATGAATAATGCACACACGTCCTCTAAGCACAACTTGGTTAACAACTATAAAAACAATAATTGTAGGGATGAAGTTCAAATTTTATTCTCTCTTTTTTTTTTTTTTTTGTATAAAAGAGGGTCAAAACCCAAAGAAAAATAAAACTAAGAAATTAAACGGATGTTCCTAGGCATGTAAATCCCAGAAATATCATCAAACAAAAGACTCTTAAGTTCAAATTTTATTCAATTCTTAAAAAAAATGAGAAGGATAATTTTTTTTAACAGCAATAACACATTCAAATTATGAAAATCCAATATCGATTAGAAATTATTCTTTTTTAAATGCTGTCTTTAAATTTTCCGGAAAACATGTACTTATAAGTTTATAACTATCTTTCGAAATTTTAAAAAGAAAAAGACTATTTTTAAAAAAAATCGATGAAGATTAGCTTAATTGGTAAATAATTGACTCTCTTGAAAGGTCAAGTTTAACTCTTACCTCCAATGTAAGGATCTATCAAGTGGATAATTTGTACGGACACTTTGAACCAGGCTGACCTTGATGAGTTCATAAACTCAATTCATTTTTTTTTTTAAACTATCTTTACAAGAATATGAATTTTTTTTTTTTACCATTGTCATTATAAACCAATTAATATTTGGAGTTGGACCATGTGTGTATATAAATATAGGTTAATATCTTGACTTGGATCAATCAACACTATTTATTTTATTTATTTGTTTTTGTATATTTTATTTATAAATATAAATTGTTTAAGGTGAGGCCTACGTTACCCCCTCATGATTTGGGGGTATTTACCCTTCATGATATCAACCAATCAAATTGAACAATGTATACTCAATTATCTAAATCAAATATGGAAAGATTTTTTTATATATAATTTGTTATTTGCATCTTTACCCTATATTCAATTAATGTGCTTTTATTTTTCCAATCAAAAAATTTGATGAGATATTTTATTTTCACATTTCAATTGTTTAGACAAATTCTGTTCTTCTCCTTTCTTTAATGTTTTTTGTTTCAAAATTTTATTTTTCTACAATTTTTTTGCACCATATCTTGTTTTTTTAAGCTTGGATCCGAAAAAATAATTCCAAAACGTTTTTTTTTCTGACATCAATTATATATTTTTTTCTTAATTAGATTATTATATATTATCATATGCTTTTTTTTAGGAAATATTATCATATGCTTGTATCTATCAATATTAGTCTAAACGTTATCTTATTTTATCTATAAGATGACCAAATGTTGTTGATTTAAACAAATATTTTTTTGACAATTTATAAAAAACGAAGACTTGTTTTAGTTCTTGAGAAAAATTATAAGACCTAATTTAGTCTCTGAAAAATATATAATTCACTTTTATAATTCCAGAAATATAAAGAGATACAACTTAGTCTCTACTTTTTTTACTTTTTTTTATAGATGAAAGAAAGAAAGATAAAGGAAACAAAATAAGATACTAGCAATTTTTTTGAAAGATACTAGAAATTATTTAGTAGTATAGTATAAGAGAAAATTAAATAAAATCATGATATGAAAGACATGTGTATTTATAAAATAGAATAAATATATTTAAACAAAAATTAGATATGGTAAAAATAACAAAAATAATTATTTCATTACAATAAATATAAAATATATTCTTTAGCAGTTTTCAAAATATATCATCCAATTCAGTGGAAGTCGAACATTTTTCAGTCAATGTGATAACCACAATTTTGATTGATTTCTATTTAAGTCTCATTGTTGCTCATACATTCAAGAATAAATTTCAAACCATCGTCAAAAAAGGAACAAACCACATTTCGACTAATCACGGGTTAAGTCTCATTATAGTTCATCTGATGTACAAGTTAGGTCAAACCATTGACATAAAATAACTAACAATAGTTCGATCAACAACAAGTTAAGTCACACAATAGTTAATATGATTCAGAAGAAATCTCAAACATTTGTCACAAGAGTAAGGCTATAAACGCTCTCTTTTGAACACCCTCCCTAATACTCAATCTCTTATTGGTTTAAATCATTGTGGGTCTACACTTTGAAAATTGAACCCCCACAAAGTGGTGAGATATACATTGATTTCATCCAATATATAAATAAGTGTTAACAACAGTTCGAGTAATCGCGAAGGCTCGTTATAGTTCATTTGATTCATAAAAAAGGTTTAACCTAGGTTATAAAATGATATGACCATATTTTAATGAGTAAACTACACTCCTCTCCCTTGAAAGATGCTTGAATTACACTCCACTCCCCTCTTATGTTAAATATACACTCCCCCACATCTTATGCAAAACATATTAGAAAATATTTCACATTTAAAATGTATTTTATGTTCTAAGTTATAAAATTAATAACAAAATATTTAAATTTAATCATTATTGACACTTAAATTACAAAGAAATGAATTATTTTTTCTTCTTAAATGGGGTTTTCAAATTTTTAGATATTGTAAAAATATTTATTTATGTTAAAATAGATTAAAGTGTAGTGCATTTAATTATTAAGGGAGGGGATTGTAATTCAAGCATCTCATGGGGGTATAAGTTTTATTTTTCAACAGAGAAAAATGTATATTTTAACTCAAGAGGGGAGGGAAGTGTAATTCAAACTTCTTTTAGAGGATGAAAGTGTAATTTGCTCTATTTTAATTGATCGCATGTTGAGTTTCATTTTGGGTTACCTGATGCAGAAGAAAGGTTGAACATTTGTCAAAAAAATCAAATTACAATTTAACTGATAAAAAGTTAAGGCTCATTATAGTTCGTTTGATCCATACAAACGACTCATTACAGTTCATTCATCTGATAAAAAGTTAAGTCTTACAGTTGTTATATATGCAATTTGGTAGAAAGGTCGAACCTTTGTCGGCGAATGAAAAAATCATCGTTCAACTAATTAAAAGATATAATCATTGTAGTGTTCGAGTAACCTCTGTGTGAAGTGGTATAACATTAAAGCGTAAAGATCATTATGTGGCTATACTGATGATCACGTCTCATGGATCATGGTCTAATTTGATTCTCTCCGATTTTAATTTCGATGGTCTAATTTGACTTATTAAAAACAAAACAAAAAACAAAAAAAAATATATTTAAAAAAAAATAAAAATTAAACTTATTGAATTAATTATTTCATTGTTAATATTTAAATTAAATTACGATGCTAAAAAGATAAGAAGTGATAACTAGTTAAACATTATTAATAATTTGGATCCAAAGATAATTTGGTCATATTTCTATGCTAAATAGAAAATAAATTTTAGAAAATAAAAATCAGAGTAAAATAAAATTAACAAGGGAGCGACACATGTACATAAAAAAAATATAAATACTCGATTACTTTTTATTGAAAATATAAATTAACAAAAGAAACTAAAAGTATAACAAAATTTATAATATTTAATATAAAATACACAAGTTCTTATACAATTTTACTATTTTAAACTTCTTAATATATGCAAGTTTAACATGTGCAAACTTGTACACGGTAAAAAAAAAACATATAACAAAAATTGAGTTCTATGATTTTAGAAATTTAGGTATTTTAAAATATATTTTTTAACAAAAAGGTGTTTTAAATTCATTAATTGCATAACGTTTAGACCAATATATTTTTTATTCTTATCAAAGAAAATAATATTTAGACTAATATATTCTATCTTAGGAAAATTAAATGTTTATTTTTATTTTTTTGAAATATATAACGTTAGTTTTTTGACATGATGAATAAACATTATATATTTAAAAAAATGGATTTTGTGAATTTGTGAGAGAAGCAGAACCAAGATTGAAAAAACACTAGGACATAGTGTAAAAAAAATTCTAAGAAAAAAAATAGTGTAAAAAGATTTGCAGAAAAAGAAAAGATGAAACAAAAAAACAGTACATAAAATAAAATAAAATATGTTTAAACAATTGAAATGAGGTAACGGAAGATTTCATTAGATTTCTTGATTTAAAACATAAAAACCCATTAATTGAATGTGGGGTGAATATGTAAATAACAAAAATATATTTAAAATACGTAAAATATAATTATATATTTGACTTTTATTTAATGTAGTTCACATTGTTCATTTTAATTGGTCCACATCAGCAGAGGATATTTGCCCACTAATTTAGAGAGGGTAATCTAAAAAAAACCATTGTTTATTGTAATAAATAGGTTAACTAGTCAAACCAGCAACTTTAAGAAAAAACCAATTGCCCCACCGGCATGGTGTAGACTAACTAACCCATGGATGGATATACATGGTGTATCATCCTTATCACTTGGGACTAAATAAATAGCTCTGTCCCAATTCAAGTCATCATAATCATAAATCTATAGACAATTAATTTTCTAAATGAACGAAAAAGTCTGAAGTTTGAACCATAATCCGTTATATCATCGTCCTTGCAGCTACCAACTGAGTTTTAAATTAAATTTTTAAACTATATATGTTAAATATGTTTTAAATTCTACAAATTTCATCAATTTAGATATATGAAAATTTATCGATTTATAGGGTGTCCGGGGTTCGAACTTTTGTCGATACATGTAATAATGCCAACTGAGTTATACTCCTGAGACGAAAATTTATCAATTTAATCCTTCCTATCTCAATATGAGAGATTAAATCCATGATTTATTCCAAAAAATTTGCATCATTTCAATTAATTAATTCTTTAATCCCCTCGCGACATCATTGATTTTACTATGCCATAAAACCAAGCTAACAGTAATAGTGGTAATTTCATTCATTAGTAGTACAAAGAAAAGAGATTCAAAGTAAGAATCGAATCGAATCATCTGAAGATTGAAATGAAAATACATACAATGGAGAGCAGCGCCGCACTTACTAGCATTCGACTCACTTCCTCGATCTGTCCTTCCCGTCTTTCTTCCCCTTTTCTTTCCTCCGCATTTCCACCCAAATCCACTTCTCTCTCCCTCAAGGTACTTTTATTTCCATTTCCCTCTCTTTCATTTTCCTTCCTCTCTATTTACTTCCTCTCCTTTTTTACAGCTCCAAAAGCAGTTTCCTTCAACTTCCCAGAATGTTCTCCAAGCTTCTTATGCCCTCAGACCTTCTGCTGCTGTTTCTGCTAGGTTCTTCCTTCATTTTCATTTCATTTTTTTTAATATTGTTTAAGCATCGACACGGACACCGGACATAACACAGAGACACTGACACATCAACACAAATGAATTAATCAGATGTAATCAAATGTGTCAGTGTTGTGGTCGGTGTCTGACACATATCAGACAGAGACAGACAGAAGACATGCCTTTTGTTAATTTTTTTTGGAATAGATTCATTTTTTTGTTTTTTACCATATTTTTTGATTGTGATGATTACATTGAATGCTGCAGTGATGCGATTGAGTTGGCAGACATAGATTGGGACAACCTAGGATTTGGTATTCAACCTACTGATTATATGTATTTCATGAAATGTGATCAAGGTGGAACTTTTTCTAAGGGTGAATTAAAGCGTTTTGGGAACATTGAATTGAACCCTTCTGCTGGTGTTTTAAACTACGGACAGGTAAGTTATATTATTCATATGGAATTCATGTTTTCTTATACTTGACTTGATGTAATTGTTTTTGAATTTAATCTATACCATTGCTGTTAATTGTGGATAGCAGAAAATAACAGTTTGTTCAAATTTTGCTATGCAATAGTGCTATAGTTCAGCTGTAGCTGCTATTTGACAATACTTTTTACTATACTAAATAATGCTTTGCGGAACAAGAGCTGTTGGTCCATTCTCTGCTACGCTATTACAATATAGCGCCTTTCTAGTCCCTATTTAACAAATTTAACAACACTGGTCTATACTTGGTTTTGAATTTGTTTTAGTCCATATTTAGTATTGCCATGACAAAATTGATTTTACTTGAAAGTAAGTTGAATGTAAACTTTGTAAAATGGTTTATGTTTTGATACATTTACATAAAAGTGAGCTGGGCAATAAATTTTAGTGTAGAAATCACATTTAGACTCAAAACCTTCAAATCCCAGCTTCAGGTTAGAATCAATTCTGGAGGCAAAATCAATGGCACTCGTGAGCAACCAAACATGTCAAAACCAATTTTACACATCCAAAATCAATAATGACTGCGCTAAACGTGGAACCAAACATAAGGAGGTGGATCGGATTGAGTTAGACATCATATTGTAATTGTAATAGAGTTTGATTTCTTTTAAACCTGGATGGGATGTAACATTTTGAAGAGTTCTAAGCTCTAACTATTTTAATTAGAATTGAAATCTAATTTGTGTCCTCTACGTTTGGATTGAATCTACGTTGTTTGTTTATTTGTTAAAGAGTGTGTTTCTCTGGTTCACAATTATTGTAGGGGTTATTTGAGGGTTTGAAAGCTTACCGTAAAGACGATGGGAACATACTCCTCTTTCGTCCAGAAGAAAACGCTTTACGGATGAAGACGGGTGCAGAGCGGATGTGCATGCCATCACCCAGTGTAGAACAGTTCGTGGAAGCTGTGAAAGATACTGTTTTAGCAAACAAACGTTGGGTAATATAGAACCTATCATTTGGTATAAATTTTTTAGATTTTTTAACATACATAAGCTTGACTAGGTAAATGTTGGTTTCAGATCCCCCCCCAGGGTAAAGGTTCATTGTATATTAGACCTTTGCTAATGGGAAGTGGAGCGGTCCTTGGACTTGCACCTGCTCCAGAGTACACCTTTCTAATATATGTTTCACCTGTTGGGAACTACTTCAAGGTAATGTATCTGCATTGCTACATTGGAATATGAAACTTTATTATGTAAGTTTATATAAATTTGTCATTATTTTCTTTTCGATGTAAATACCATAAGCAAGGAACTTTGAAACGGTTTACTAGAATAGTTTTAAGATTTTCAAACATGATGGTCTATGTAAAACTCGTCAAGTGTCTGTAAACAGAAGTCGTAGGCTCACATGCATTTACCTCATATGAATATGATATTTAAGAAATCTATGATAGTATCTAAACATACTTTAGTACCTTATCCAGTAGTATTTTGACTAGTTTTAGAAGTAACAACTTTATTGCTTCAGGTGTTTAACTTTTAACATATGATTTTTCACAAATTCCATAATAGAGACAAATCGAAATATGCCAAAGGCAACCCACTAACTGAGGCTTGTTCACACAGTACAATGGGTTGTTGGTTCAAAAGAGCAAAAGCTGGGTTCCAATTGAAAATTTTGAAACAGAACAAAAGCAGAATTTTTTGTTGAAGTATAGCAAACAGAATGCTGGATCCAAAATAGATGTGGAGTTCATGCTTGGTTAATGTACTCATGATGAATAGATATTGGGTTGAAGCTAGTTTCAGAATGATGTTTGAAATTGGGTGCATGACAGGAATTGTGTTCTTTCTCAAATTTGGAGATTGGATTTGCAGAGAACTCTATACTTAACTGCATTTGAGAGTTTTATAGCAACACTGTAGTTTGGCTTAATTGCATGTTTGATCCCTTATGTTTATTTTAGTTTTCAAGTTGGTCCCTTGTGTTTTAAAAGTTTCAAGTTGATCCCTTACGTTTTAAAAATTTCAAGTTGGTCCAAAACGTTACTTACGTTGGAATAAGTTAGTCCCTTTTGCGACATGATATTGAGTTTAATAAAACCAAAAAAATTAAAAAAATGTTTTAAACTGATTTTCTATATAAGTTAAGTTCTATCACCCATATTGTCAACCCAAATCTTTAAACGTTAAGTGACGGAAGTGACTAACTTATTCCAACGTGGGTAACGTTTTGGACCAACTTGAAACTTTTAAAACGTAAGGGACCAACTTGAAACTTTTAAAACGTAAGGGACCAACTTGAAAACTAAAATAAACATAAGGGATCAAACATGCTATTAAGCCCCGTAGTTTTGTGACGTCATGTTGGGTAATTTAGCTGTAGATATTAGATCTCCTTTCAGACTTGTCAACTTGCCTCTAGACCTGTGATTTTGTGTGTTTGAGTATGCTTGAGTCCGCAACTATTAAGGAACGAGTTTGTATGCGCGTTAACCCGACTGCCTTACCTAGATTCATAAATTTGTACAGTTCATGTGTTTCATTAACAAGTTTGACCTCGGGTAATAGCGTCAGGGACTTGCTGAATATTATTAGAACTGGGATGCTTATGCTTCACTACATTGGTAGTAATACCATGCTAGTGATGTTATAATCCATACAGAGGAGAGAATAGGAGAAAACATTCTCATTGATTCAATGATCAAAATCAACTAAATGAAAATACATACCAATGAACTATGACTACCAGCTGTCACAATTACTCTAACCATTACAAGAGAATTTAAACCAACTTAAACTGACTTAATATTGTTAACTACATATTCTCACTATCACTCATAGTAAATGTCAGCAGACGTTTAATATTTATGCAGCCTTTTTGTTGTAACTGAATGGATTGAACGTTCAGTTTGAAAAGATGAAGGAAACCTGTAGAAGCATTTAGCCTCTTTGTAGACTTTGTTAGCTACATCTGAGTGAAGTTTTATCATATTACATAACCTATTTTTTACTTTAACTTACACCTTAGGCTTGTCTGTACAATGTTGTCATAATAAATGTTATCATTAACATGACCAATCAACTCATCTCTTTATAAATCTTTTAAGGTTGCAATTTTATCTTTTCAAAAGTTTACAGAATATCAATTTAACCACAGGAAGGTTTGGCTCCAATCAATTTGATTGTGGAGAGTGAACTACATCGTGCAACTCCCGGTGGCACTGGAGGTGTGAAGACCATTGGAAACTATGCTGCAGTAAGTCAGATTGCATGTCCTTATCTTTTTCAGTTTGTTTGTCCTTTGACATGTGGTTGTAGTTGTTCTCTCCGGTTGCCTTAAATTTAAATAAGGGTCATGCTAACAAGTGCCCTCCAAAAAAATGAAACTTTGCATCCAAAAGTGCACTGTTTAGACTTGTAGAACATTGAATACACCCTTTCCAAGATATAATTATTATATACGATTCTTTAAATAATTAGCATTTTCCTTTAAATAATACTCCATGCTTTCATTTTGATAAGACACAATTGGGTGTTTTTTTGTGCTCCTTATTATAAGAAACATACACCTATTTTCAGGTTTATTAATTGTAAACTTTCTTTTATACCCTTATTTTATTGTTAATAAAATAGTTATTTTTAGAATAAAATTGAAATCAATCATGCTATTGATTAAAATCCTATTTTTTTTAATTTCAATTAGCAATGTTTTCTACTAAATACCAACAAAATTGCTATCTTGTACTGACTAAATAAGCATATGGGTGAAAGTTGAGAATTCTCTTGTGCCACATTAATTATTCTTCCTCTTTTTTATAATTATTATATTTTTCATTGACAGACCTAACCTTTATGACACATACCAGGGATAGCTTGAGTTATCTGTTTGGTTTCTTAATTTTCATTTCTTAATACTGGCATACATCACATTTTTTTAAGATCATGACGTTCACTCACTCTGCACATGTGTGATTATTCTTCTTAGGTTCTTAAGGCACAGTCTGCAGCAAAGGCGAAAGGCTACTCTGATGTTTTGTACCTTGACTGTGTGCACAAAAGATATTTGGAGGAGGTTTCTTCCTGTAATATATTTGTTGTTAAGGTATCTATTTAATGAACCGGTTAAAATTTAAAATTATGATTATCTTTTGGTCATTGTTAACATGTATGTCTATCACATTTTTTTTTTTTTGGTGGTGGCCGGGGTTTGAACTCCGGACCTTGCATATATTATGCATTGTCTATACCAACTGAGCTAAGCTCAAGATGACATATGACTATCACATTTAAACACATGATATCATTTTCCACCTTCTCATTCCTTTCTCAATACAAAAAACAATTTACCTGGATGTATAACTGCTGGAATAGTAAAATCATTATCTAGCAATCAGAATCTTCAAGAAATTTAGTGTTCCTGCTATTTTTCTATCATTTTCCAGAACGAGCTCCATCACCTGATTTTTGGTACTCCTTTAGCTACACTTTCAAAATCAGTATGGCGGCCTCTTGGCCCATGGCGCTCCTTTATACCAATTTGTGCCTCTGCAAATTGCAAGCATGACTGAAATCCTCTCCTGTGTGATTTTTTTTTTCTTATCATCTTTTTGAAATTAGAATTGCAATATGACTTGTAAGTTTGTATGACTCCTTTTGGCTTTAATGCCACAAGAGTGTTATTTGGAGTGAACTTTCCACACAATTCTACAAACATATCTCACTGCTAGCCTGGTAGGTTTAATCTTTGGCTCGTAACACTAATGTCAATAGATTTGTTAATCTGGCATCGTTTGTGTCCAGATGATGATGAAGATTCTAAATCACGTATTGTCACATGTTTTCCTCATCCTGTATTCTGGTGTAACTTCATTGTTACTATTGTGTATTCAATAACTTCCTTTCCCCATGCAAAAGTTTATATATACTGTTTTGGCATGCTATTTCATTAGAGATTACTGCATTATGCTGTCCTAATTTCCATATGCTTTCAGGGTAACATTATTTCAACTCCATCCATCAAAGGGACTATCCTGCCTGGCATTACTCGAAAAAGTATAATTGACGTTGCTCGAAGCCAAGGGTTCGAGGTACTAGATTTTTAGTCAAGGATTGTCTTGTGTCTAATATAGTGTTCTTTACATTTCACTTCTTCCTAAGCTGTGCTTTTCAAATTAATTTTGAAAAATAGAAGTAAATATGGGTTTTTGATCCCTAGACAATAGACATTAAGTAATAAATGTCTGGCGTGGTTGGAAAATCTTGCATCTTAGGAAGCTCTCAATCTTCAATTCTTTATTTTGATTTTTCTCTTTTTCTGTTCAATCCCTTAACGAGGAATCAATGATATTATTTGTTTGACATGATCTCTGTTATTAATTCAACACTTTGCAAATATCATGTGTAGATCAATTGTTTTGTCATGTAAAATACTCTCACACTTCCTATGTTAGGTTGCTCTTTGTTCAAGTGTTTTTCACCTATATATCTTAATCTCTATTTATTTGGTTCCTAATTAATCAATGATTCTTGCCAAGTTTTTCTTCAATTCCATTTTTAGTAACAGCAATCCTGCGATGAATTTTCCCAGAAAACACTTAACTAAATTGAGATCACCGTTTTGTATTCAGACTAAAGTTAACTTAACGTCTTGTTTCTTATTGGTTTTAGGCCAAAGTAATCTTACATGTTAATCTCTGCAGGTTGAGGAGCGATTAGTGGCGGTGGAAGAATTGCTCGAGGCAGACGAGGTCTTCTGCACAGGAACAGCTGTGGTTGTATCACCTGTTGGCAGTATTACATATCTTGGTGAAAAGTATGTCATAGTAATTACAGAAGACAATTTGTATTTGGTGCATTAACAAATGACTCCTGTCATTGACTATAAAGTTATTTTGAATTAATGGTTGAAATTTTTTCTTCGACATTTGTGTAGGAAATCTTATGGAGATGGTGTTGGAGCAGTTTCACAGCAACTTTATACTGGCCTTACCAGACTACAGATGGGTCTTGCAGAGGATGACATGAATTGGACTGTTGAGCTGAGATAAGAACACTAAAAAATGCCTGCACTGCATCTTTTGCTGAAATCTTTATCTTATTGAATGTCCAAGTTCTAGAAGTTTGTTAGCTTTAATATTTGATGGGGGTGCTGTAGATAGTACTGTGGTGTGTGTATTGTTATTTATTTAATGCACCATGTAGCGAGCAGCACATAAAAAAATAATTCTGCATGTTCATTCTGTCGTTGTTTTGACTATTTTTTTTATGGGGAGTAGAGGGGTAAAAAAGACGTGGATAAAGGTTCAAATTCCCTACTTATTACGACGAGCCTAGCATTGTTCACGAGATAAGTTAGTCGAGTTGCGAAAATAGTGTTGAATTTGAAATACAATTAGGTGACGGAACAATGTATTGAAGAGTATGACTTTACCTCTTTTATTTAGTGCATGTTTGGATTTAGAGTTCGTTGGAATCACGGTGTTCCACCATGATTTGGATAAAAGCTACTTTTAGAGCTTCAACAAAATAATGCTATTTTGATTTAGTTTAATTCATTGGGATTTCAAGCATGCATTTAGCCTCTTTTGGTTTATGATTTTTTTGGCTTTAACTTTGCTGCTAGAGCCTAGGGTAGTAGGGTGCTAGTCTAATGGTTGGTGGATATGAAATTTAAAATTTAATGTTCTTGGGGTTGACTGTCTAAATTACTACTTGCAATATTTTTATTTGATAAAAAAGTCAAACTTTTGAAATGTATTAGCTAATGATCACATTTTCGTAATGGTAGCTAACATTTGGTGGTCTTATTTTTGGGTAGCAGGAAGGCTTTGTTAGCACCTTCCAATTTCTATGACCAGCTGTCAAGCTCTTTTGTTCCATGAATTGTAGTAGTTACCGTAAGCTTGGCATTATTTAGAAGATTTATTCAGAGCAAATAATCACTTTAGTCCTTGACTCTGCACCTCGCTGTCAAATGTTACTGATTCATGATTAAAGATAAATAAGTTCATGACTCTACACTTCTGTTATCATTTTAGTCCATGCCGTTAAAATTTTTTGTTAAGTGATGATGTGACACACGTTTTATGCTGACGAAAAGTATGACATGTCATAGGGACTAAAGTGAAAGTAAAAAATGATCACTTTGGTCCCTGAACCGAAAATTTATATCCTCAAATTGAATCTCAAATCCTTAACAGTAAACACGAAATTTCACCAAGGTCCCTGTGCATACTTACTATCAGCTAAATCCTTGACTGTGCATACTTACTATTAGTTAGGTCCCTGACAGAATCACGAAATTTCCTTAAGGCTTCTGACAATTAGCTCCAAGCAGATACAAATACAGTATATAAACAACACTATTGGAAATGTTCATTACTGATTGGAAGTTATGCAGCTTAACACTATTGATGGTGCCTCAATTACGATTGGAAGTTATGCAGCTTAACACTATTGATGGTGCCTCAATTACAATTATCTTTAGTTGTATGAAGATTAAGACTTGCAAATGAAATGTTTTATCTTGCTCTACACTAATGATAATAATTAATCAATCTCATAAATTCCACTCATAGAATAGAATAAAACGCAGACAATCAAGAATCAGTTTCCCATCTATCTATAATAATAAGTTCTACATAACAAATGACAGGTGTCACCTTGCCCGCAGAGTATGCCACTAACAAAATGTGGATAGAATTTTCATTACTTTAACTTAGAAAAACAAGAATTTCCATTTGGAAATTGTAAATATATATCTGAAGCTTTGTCTTATATGCTCTTTTCTTTTTGACCTCTGCTACTTCATCTTCATTTTTACACTTTCTGACTCCCTCAAAAGCAACCAGGACCAGGAGAAAAAAAGAAACCGCGTTGCTGACCCGTGACAACAACCTCTTAAGTGGATCCTGAAATGACACAGAAGATTCACTGCTTCTTTTTCTTCTCAACAACACTATTGGTTTGCTATAATCAGCTTCTGTCATGCTTACATAATTTGAACGGTTTACACATCACATATCCCCAAAATTACTTTTGTAGTTTAAGAATTACTGATTCTAATTAGATATTTAATGATTTAACAATGCACAAAATCGGAATGGAAGGATAGTTTTATCATTCATTACGGCTCTATCAGACTCGAGAGATTAGTCTTTACAGTTGCTCGCAGATGATACCTGATTCATAAAAAAAAGAATGGAAAAGAGTTGACACTTTTATCTCATGACATTTGTTTTTTGAATTTGTAGACAAACCGAAAACACTAGTTGTGATATCCTAGATTGAACTTTGGTAAATGTGTGCAACCTAACAATATCGGTATTGTTAGTTAAGTTGTATTACGGAGCTGATGTGACATTTTATAAAAGGCATAAGTATAATGTTTCAAATTTAATTACTTGAAAATAGAGGGGTACCCCGCACACAACAATATATTAACATGCGTGATTTGCAAATTAAAACATAAACTTCATTCGCTATAGCCTATAGTAATTATATGCATAAAGTTTAGTAGCGGAGCACACAATTAGATAGAAATATTCATAGGTAGAAACATCGCTGGATTCCACTATTTTATTTGACTTTATTAGCCCTTCTATGCATTTGGATTAATTATATATCAGCTTCACACTTGATCATGCATGTTTGACAAAGTTGATTACCGAATTGACGTGGTAAAAAAATTAAAGAGCGACACAGTATGTAAAAGCAGCAGATATTCTAGAAACTTAATTAAAGGCAACCACGCTACAAGTTAGAGTTGAAAGTTTACAAGCAAGAAAAGAAACAACAAAAATGAAATTGGGGAGAATAAGTACAATATAACCGTGGACTTACTAGCTAGTTGATTGATTCATCACGTGTGAAAGGCTCTTTTTTTGGTTACTTGTGAAAGGCTCTTTGAGTACATACGAGGACATACGTCAATTTCATATAAGAAAACGTAAACATAATCCCTAATGTGGAAATATAACACTAATCTCTAGTGATAAGAATACCGGCATCGATGAGCAGCAACCGTCGTGATGTGAGTTGAGGAGGATATCTACAAACACTCTGACGCTCAAGTCAATAAGAGAGCAAACAGTGATAAAGTTTAAAGGATAGATAGTGTGTACCTTGAGTTGTGGCTCGTGAACTTTTTTATACAACCAGTGGATGATTACAAAGATGATCGTTGGTAGGTCGTTATGAACGACAAATTTCTCTAACCGTTGGATGCAATTGATGGTCGGAGGTGTTATCCATTCGGGGAATCCTAAGTTTCTGACCGTTGGAGGGTCGGAGGTGTTATCCTTTGTTGAAGAAGTAGTGTGTGCAGTATTTCGGCCTTCTCACAGTCTCTATATACATATATTCTAAGCTACATTTTGCCTATGTGTCACCTTACTAATGCCCCATCTTTCTAACTAATCTCTCATTCTTATGCCATGTAGCTCTCTTTTGTTCTTGATTATTTACTAGCCATTCCTTGCTATCTATCTTTCATTTCCCATCAGTTGCAAAAACACTCCATTTACTTCACTTCTTGCAAGTTACACAATGAATGCATTATAATCCATTTTATTAATATTGAGAGATTACATTTTAAAATTATTCATATTGTTAATCAATCCTCTTACACAAAGAAGTTTGCTATAAAGCTCCTCATTTTTTTCTAAGCTTGTATATATGTTGCTTATGTTATCCTTTTCATTTCTTCTTCCATTTCATTTTTTGATAGTTTTGATTTTCTCTTCAAACTTTGTGTGTGTGTTTTTCTATTTCTATAATTTTCGTATTCTCTAATGGATATTTTTTCTTTGATTTCAAATACACAGGTTTCGGGAAAAGGGAGAGTTTTGTTGAAAGGACACTTCATATATGAAATGGTGGTTCTATTTTTTCATTGAAATTAAAATATTTTTTCATTATTATTTTTTATTTAACAATTTTATGAGATTAAGAGTTCACTAAACATGTGGAAGGAAACATATTAAAAATGCATAAAAAATGAATATTTTTTTATTCATTTTTATTTCAAGCCAACATATGGTTGTTGCTATAATTTTCCTTCTCAACTAATTGCCATAAGATGGAGGAAGATTACAAGAAACTCAAAACTCTCAACACCAAAAATCCTAAAGGGTCGAACAAGAGAAAGTAAGAATCTTTATCCATAAGTGTTAGTTTAATTTGATCAAGTATTCGTGTCTTTGTAATACAAGAAAATACTCTTATTATATTTTTAATTGAATAGTTTCTTATAAGATCAAGTATCCTAGGTAACTAATTGTAGAAGCACACATCTATTCAAGGCCTAGGTAACTAATTGTAGAAGCACACATCTTTTCAAAATTCTAATGGAATGTTCTTGATCTTCGTGAAATTGGAGAGTCAAAATCATGTTTTGATGATTTACATGGAAATTTAACCCTTCACCATGGAATTGGCTCACCTTCATACTTTCCATCAATTGAGTTTCCTACAATTAAGAGTAAATTTGGGTGCATCTTATGAAATTGTCTAACTATACTCACATTCTTTTGATGAAGTTTTATTATTACTTTATTTTAAGGATAATTAAATGACTTTATTGCCATTTAGTTGTTTTCTTTTAATTAAGGTTTAATAAATTTATTAGCAATATTTTTAGATTTAATTTAATAAAGTTTATTTGGATTTTATATATTTGAAAGTATGAGGTTAAGGTTGAATGTATAAGTGTTTATATCAATTATATATTTTACTTAAAAAAAAATATCAATTATATATTTGTTTTTTATATTTATATTGTAAAGTAAATTTGAGTTACTCTTGATCTAGTATTGTGATGATATGGTACCTTAAAGATCTTCTCATAAATTAAATTTAACTCATTATTCTTAAGCTATGGTTATGCATATGTGTCACCTCTAAAAAAAACATTCTCCCATATAGTATAACTTCTCATCCTTTCTCATTCTATCTAATCTATCTAATCTGATCTAATAATCATAACAATGCAAGTAATTTTAAGTTACAAAACTTATCATCCTTTGTTAATATATTTGTAGTTATTATTTATCCTCCATTAAAAAAGGCGTAGAGACTAGAAAATGTGAGAAAGAGTTAGTGAAAAAGAAAGAAAATGAGAATGAGAAATGAATTAAAAGAAGTGTTGGGAATGATTTTTTTGGAGTGCAGTGTTGGATTAGAGGAGGATGTGAGGTAATTATGTAGCGTATAATTGATGAGTTGTAAACAAATAATTTTGGGGGTCTATTTTAATATATTATAAGTTATGGGAAAAGAATATGTGAAGATTAGGAACCATATTAAATAAATTATTATTTTTTACTTGAACCATTTGAAATACAATGCAAATCAAGAAAAAAAATTATAAGTTGTCATATTTTTCTCCAATCTAATTGTTAAACTTAAATTAAACACTATGAAACTTTACCTATCTAAAAAAATATTGTGACATTTTACCGTAAACACATTGAGACAAGGAATCACTGTACTAGAGATCAAGTAAGTAAAGGGAGACTGAAACCGCTACATTGTCCTACTGTTATATATGAAGCAAACGTCGCAACAAAATTTGTGAAGCATGACAAGTTTGAGGAGCTGAGGAACAAGATGGGTGTCACATCTATCTATCTATCTATCCATCTATATCTTATTCTCTTTGTAAACTAAATTTGACTCACTCTAATGCTAGGATTGTGCCTATGTGGCACCTCTAAAAAAGGCTTAATTTCTATTATCTAATTATTCTATCTAATAAACTAATCTAATATGTAACTTCTAACATTTTTTTCTTCACGATAATGCCAACTCAATCGTACAATGCATTAGAATACAATGGGTTATGATCTCACTCTAGACAAAAATAACAAAGACGTTACGTTAATGAACATAAACATCATTGTTTTTCTATAGCCATGTTTTAAGAATCTAATAGTAACGGTTTATGCACCTAACAAACTATTAAAATATTCCATAATTTCTTACACCATCATCATTGGATGTATCTCTTAACATTCCTTCAATTATAACCTACAAAATGGAAAAATTTAAAGTGTACTTTTTTTTTAATTCCCACTCACCCTTTATAACAACAACTTACGCCACATTCATTTTCACTCAATCCCGGGATGTTTCCACCATGCCTTCTATTGATATCAATTTCACAACAAATACTTTTCTACACTTTTGTTGAAAATTGGTTGGTTATAATTTTAATTAAAGGCTATTGTCCTATCCTTCTGTGTATAAATTTCGGTGGTATTGTTTTGATTTTGGATCATCTTTATCACTTTCTTCAATCAATTCTTGGATGATACTCTTCAATTTTGTATCATTATATATTGAAAGAGCACGTTATTTTCTTAACAAGATTGTTGCTGTGTTTATTTTTAGAGAGAGCACATTATTTTTTTAACAAGATTGATGTTCTTTTTCTTTTAATTTTGTTTTCAGGTTCTATGCATAACAATTAGAGAGAACATTTTAGAGCTTTGTTATCGCAAAGTCACATAAAGAAATTAAGCAATTGGTTTGATTGACAACAATACGATGCATTTTAAGGTGAGATGGATAATGTGGGAAAATTGATGAATCAAATTTAAAATATTACTTGGGTATGGTTCTTGGGCAAATTGCAAGTAGTATTTTAATTAAACCCGTGCAACGCACGCGTTATATACCTAGTTAGTTTAATATATTTTTTGCACTCATGCATACTAGATTTTATATTAGGTCTAACTGATTCTTACAAAATCGTCTTATAAGATATGGGATGACATTTTTTATAAACTCTTTTGAAACCTTATCTTTTTCAACATGAAACTTGATGTTTTTTTTCCTTCCCAATATACCTCCACCACGACCAACGCTACTAAGCTTTGTGTATGAATATAAATGGTGGGTGATCCAAATTGATAAGCTTTGACATCATATTTGATTTTTATATCGGACATAACTCATCTTTATAAAACCAACTTATAAAGTAACAGTGCCAATTTTTATTTTTTTTATACAAATGAATCTCACTCATTATAAATTCATTTCAGACTTATCTATCATCAAATTATGTGTGATATTTTATAAAAGATATATGTATAATGTCTTCAAGTTTAATTGCTTGAAAATACATAAGAAAAAAAATACAACTTGCGTGTTTTGCAACTATAAAACATTAACTTCATTTCCTAGTAAATTGACATAAGGCTTTAGTAGCACACTATTAGAAATTGTCATAGGTAGAGACATTGCTGGATTGCACTCTTTACGTGACTTTATTAGCCCTTCATGCATTTGGATTAATTTTCAGCTTCACACTTGATCAAGATCTTGCATGTTTGACAAAGTTGATTACCGATTTGACGTGTTAGTTGAATGGTAAAAAGAAAAATTAAGAGCAACACATTTTGACTAGCACATATTCTAGAAACTTAATTAAAGACAACGACAGTTGCAAGCTAGAGTTGAAAATTTACAAGCAAGAAACCAATACATGGAGAATAAGTACAATGTAATCGTGGACTTAATCACTTATGGAAGAGCTATTACTCTCATTACTTTGTTGACTTTGAAGATGATTGTCTCTGAGAGTACGTACGTAGTACGACATATAGGTTTTTGAAGAAACCTATATAGGTTAATTTCATCTCGATTTAAATACATTTTTATCCCCTATTTTAATTTAATTTAAACATGATCTCAGTTCTCTCTCATTTGGGATTTTAGTCAACTGTTTCACAAGTTTCATGATTTTTTTCTCACAATTCAATTTGAAGCTAATTTATTATGATGTCCCGCTGCTGATTTAAATAAGCAACAACGAATTTCTAAAGAATATGTCTACATTTTGATCAATGACCAAATAAAAAGGTTTTAACAGAGTTTCTGATCCATATTAACAATGATAGATTATCAAATATAATTTTGAAACTAATAAAAATGACACGTCATAAAAAAGGTCTTCAATTGTATTTTAGGGAAAAACCCTAAAACTTGTGAAACTCTGGACTAAAATCTCAAAATTTAAAAATAGACGGGATACTTTTTTTTAATAAACATGAAATTATAAGTCCATTTAAGCAAAATCATATATATATATATAAAATCAAACATCAACTATAACAAAGTATTATTAAAAAAGCTAGTGACTAAAATTAGCCATAAAAAAAGAATATATCTCTAAGTTCAACTTCACTGAAGTACTCTTTTTGATCAAAACACTAAAATATAAAAAAGAGACGCTTAAACTTGAACCAATACAACAAAGTCACAAATTGAAAAATTTGTGATAAAAAAAACCAAATCTAAGGAAAGAGGTGGCTAAGTCCACCATTGTACAAAAAAGCTAGACAAATTATGACCATTCTTGACGATAACAACTGTTATAAGACTATCCTCTCTAAGAAAGTTAGTACAAAAACATTGATATTCCTAACTATTCTATTGCAAAAGAACCAACTATTTTGTAGCAGTCAAGGCAACTTTGGACGCACCCTTTTGGGCACGGGTCCTCATTTCGACCAAGTTAAAGTTAGCGGATTTCATTTTATTCAAATGCTTCTTCTTCTTTTTCTCTGCCTTAATGCTCTCAGGTAGACTTGGATAGTATTGCTCAAGTCTCATATGATTAGAGACAAATTTCATTGTCTTCTCTCTTTAATCTTAGTTGCCAACATGAGTTTTTTCTAGCATGTATAAATGACAAGTAGCCATTAAGTGTCCATATAATAGTTTTTTTAGCCTGTAAATGATAATTTGAATATCACAGGTGTTCTTCACAATCTGATTGCTCTTAAGAATTTCTGTACTGATTAAAGAAACGTTACTTTACTTGATACATCGAGGGTATATTCTTTACACACTATATATTTAGTATTTACTGCTACACTTTCATAAAAGTATTGGACGACATGTTCAACTTCAACCGTAGTATATTATTCTGTTACAATTTCATAGGACCTTGTCAAAAAGACACTTTCATACCTATTAACTAGGTCCATGATACGTAAGCAGAACATGGAAAAAAAATGTCCCTCAGTTTCCTTTCAATTTATTTTTCACCTTTCTAAAAAAAGTTAGTTAACCATGGTTAGTTTTATTATCATGGAAAGACATTGTAAAAGTGTGAGAACAAATCAGAGACGGTGGCCTAACGCAAATACCATTTCCTTACTTTTGTTGAAATGTTTGTCTACTTTGTCATTTCTTCTACAAATCTCAATTTTATATAGTAACTCATATCAAATTCAACACTCTTGCTTTAAATAATGTTTTGTTTGACTTGTGTCCTTTACTCCTTCTAAACATGTAATTGTTTTCTTTATTAATTAACAAACCTTTTCACAAAGTCCCGTGGAAATAATTTAGTTGGTAGGACAATGCATTATTATATGCAGGGCTGGAGTTCGAACTCCGGACACCCTACTTATTCACCTTATAAGGTGAATTCTATCCACTAGGCTACCTGACCAAAAAAAAAAAACTTTTTATAACTAACCAAATAATTAAATTAAAGTGGTTAATGAATTTCAGCTAAAGTCGAATTAAGCGAAAATGCTTAAATTCAATTTTTTGTTGGAACAATTTTTAAACAAACTTGCTTATCTATTTTTTTTTGTGACCAGCAGACTTGTTTATTTTTCGACCGAACACTAAAATATCTCTATGGACATTTGAAGGTTAAGACAAAATTATTTAAAATTAGAATTCTATAGAGAATAAAATAATAATTAGTGAGTTGGTGTGTAAACTGTACAAAACAAAATTCGTACACACGCTTCTTTATGTGGTCCTTACAAATGAATTATTTTTTCTCTCTTTCTCTTTCTGATTTCCATAAATTTTTCTTTCTGTTGGCAGTGTACAGGTTGTTCCATTTAAATAAAAACTCCTCCCTGATTAAGACAAGTTCATGAATTTTGTTAAAGACTATCATGACAAGAAATAGCAGCCTAACTATATGTGATAAAAATGGCATTCTTGCATAAGAGTATGTATGGCATGACCTGTAATAATTGTATAGCTGCTTGGAACAAAAGTCAAATACATGACTTAAATATATCACTTGCAAATTGCAATATACTTTCTGAAATTAGTGTTTCTTATATTAATGTATTTTGAAATACCAAGTAGATAGCATATGTCGAGAAAAACCTTAGTATATCTCACATTGAAACATAAGTTTATAAGTTGGGATAATAGTCCTCACATCACATATTACTCTAGTCTCTATTATAAGAAAAAGTTCCCTTTTTAGATTCATTCAATAAATATACAATGTATATGGTCTATATATTAGAAACTAAATACATCATTTATTGAATGAACTTAAAAAGTTAATTTTCTCTTATAATAGAATCGAGGAACTACCGATTTTGTTAGAGTTGAGTTATATCTAGCCCAAATTATAAGTTGTACAAGAATCTATCATGTTTTATTTTTTGGTGTCCTATCGTGTTTAGACCTAGGCATGATAGAATGTGTTATAACCCTCACATTGAATGAGATATAACATAAACATATGTTTATAAGTGAAGGGAACTCAAATAGTAAGATTCATGAAAGGAACTCAAATAGTAAGATGTTGAAAAATAATTTATGAAAATTAACACTCCCTACCTTACAAATTGATTTTATAAAAATGAATATATCGCACAAAAATATGTTAAATAGTGTTGAGCGTGAATGGTGTGTGAAGGAAAACAAAAGTCTCAAATTAAATGATGGAAACATGTAAAGAGTAGCATAGAGTTTAAACATGTAGAAGTGAGAATGAAAAGAACAATTGACCAAGTTTGAAAATAATATTTGTCATTTTTAAGTTTATTATGCCAAAATAATAACGAACTATTTAAAGCACAATTTCTTTAAAAAATTGTATGGGTTCTATCAAGTTTTTTTTAAAATTCGAAACTATAAAAATCTTCTTTGAACTAGAGCATCATCTCCTAGCCCTAATTTTTTTTCTATCAAGTTTTTTTTAATGGACCCATTGTTATAATCATTGTTAATAGGGATAGGGGAGATTACCAAACCTCAAATTACTTTCATTATTCCTTCTTCTATGTGTCCCATAGCTCATCATCGAGCTGTCACCTTTAAATATTTTTAAAATAAAAAATTATAATTTCTAAAAAAATTAAAATTAGTCCTGTGTTCCAATTTTGTAATTCATATTAACGTTTCTCTTTCACCTATAAAAAACCTGAACAAATAGCAGTATATACGTGTAATAGTGGAAATCCTACTTGTTGACTATCATATTCAGTAGAATACTTCATTAATGTTGTCTTGTCTTTTTCGGGATAAAGTATAGTAAGATATGTTTCTAGCAGCATATGTTTTTTTTTTTTAGGAAAATGCTAAATAGGGCCCTTAGATAATGATTGTAGAAACATTGCATTGTGAAATGGTGAAAAGTGAAAAATTTAATTTTTTAAAAGTCAAAATATTGTGGAATTCAATGTAAATATACTACTTTTGATTTCCTTAACTATTGCCTTGAGGGCACCAATCAACAAGACTCCGTTTTTTATTAAGATTTTCTTCTATAAGCAGGAAAAAGATGTGATGAGTATTAATTAGAGTTAAAAAAGGTATTCAAAACCCCAAATACAAACAAGAAAATAAAACAGAAGATAAATATGTCAATAAAGAAAATAAAAACCTTACAAATCCCACTATATGTAAGTTCTTAGAAGACGATCCACTTGGATCAATAATACACCATTTGTAAAATAGAATTGACCTCCTTTATAAATTATCATTGCTAAGAACCATTTTCAAGACACAATTTTATTTTGGTCAAATTTCAAGACACAACTTTAACCAGTTTATTAATTTTTGATATCGTAATAAACAGATTACGATACACAAACATACACACATATTTCAAATTAGTTTTTAAGACAAAATTAGTTTTTATTAAACTGAATAATAGTTTTATTTTATTCCTTGTACTCAATATGCAAACATACTCATATTTCAAATTAGTTTTTAATGCTTGAAAATCCATATTTCATTTATATTTTGTTAAAAAATTTCTAATTTTTTGTGGGAAAGATTACTATAATACTTAATTCATCTATGTAGAAATCCATTAAATATGTGATTGATACACATGAGTTAACTTAAAAACAAAGATCAAAAGTTGTGATGGAAAATATTTTGGAGATTAAAACTTGTTGAAATTTTTCAAATAGACTAAAAACAAAATTTAATATATTTATAGAGACCGAAAGCTTTTTTAATTTTTATTATATTTATATGATTTACGGGTCAAATTTAAAAGAGCGCGATAATTTAGAGAATAAATTTATTTTTTATTCCTTACAAATAGAAACAACATTAAAGGTGAGGAATTAATATACAAACAATGGGATTGTATAAAACAAAAAGGAAGGACAACTACCAATAAAAAAACGGATAGACAACTATAAAAAGAAAATGTAAATAATTAAGAAGTAAAAGAAAATAAACTTTTGTTTAGTCTCTATTTTCACCTTTTTGACGGGTGAGAAGGTTTCATATGACATGTAGATGACTCAACCAATTCATATCTCATGTGTAACAAAAGAGATTCCTCCTCTAGGCATTATGCATGTTATATAGCAAAGAACCATTCAACCAAATGAAGTAATCACACTTTAACCTTCCACTACCATTTGGTCCCACACTACCTTCACCATGCATAAAGGTTCATCATCTCCATTCCCCATCCACAACAATAATTCATACCCCTCCTATTTTTTTAAAAATAATATAAGAGAGAGAGAGAGGATATATTGAATATTGATTGAGAGATTCTGGACTAAGAAGGACACAATTAGAAAAACATTGGCCTATTACACTGGCATTTCCAATTTATCCATTTATTTAGTCATAAAGTAACATCTTTTTTCTTTCCATACACCTTTTTCAAAACCAAATTTCTCTCTCTTTCTCCAGGTTATTTCTCTCTGCCCCTCCTCCCACTCTTCTTTATATATATATAAACACATCATTATTATCATTATCATTATCATCAACTCATAATAAAGGTTGGCTTTACTTGAAAACTCATACCAACAAACATGGGAAGAGCTCCTTGCTGTGACAAAGCCAATGTCAAAAAAGGTCCATGGTCACCTGAAGAAGATGCCAAACTCAAGTCTTACATAGAACAGAATGGTACTGGTGGAAATTGGATTGCTCTACCTCAAAAGATAGGTATGCTACATGGAATAATTCATCAATCAAAATATATCAACATTTCAAAAAAAAAATTCTAATTTCTCCACACACAAATGATTAAGTTAATTAATACAAGTATATATTAAGAACACAAAATTCTTTATATTGTCTTTCAAAAAAAATTCTTTATATTGAAATCTTAACTTATTTTTTATTTATTTCTGTGGATGTGTGTGATCTAGGACTTAAGAGATGTGGGAAAAGCTGTCGTCTTAGATGGTTAAATTATCTTAGACCAAATATTAAACATGGTGGCTTCTCCGAAGAAGAAGACGACATTATTTGCAGCCTCTATGTTAGCATCGGAAGCAGGTAATTAATTTTTTTTTTGTTGTTGTTATATGCAAGTATTAGTAAATCAATAGTTATTTTAGTTTCTTGATTTTGAACCCTAAACTTAATAATTAATTAGAAAAAGTTCTAATTTTGTTTAATTTCAGCTTACCAACCGAGCTATCTACTTGGAAATAATCAAATTAGTTATTCTTTACGTACCATAAATTTGTAGACTCCAATTGATCGCTTAGAATTTCTTTGAATATGTATATGTAGGTGGTCTATCATAGCAGCACAATTACCGGGACGAACGGATAATGATATAAAGAACTACTGGAACACTAGGCTGAAGAAGAAGCTCCTTGGGAAACAAAGGAAGGAGCAACAAGCTCAAGCACAAGCTCGCCGAATTAGCAACATGAAACAAGAGATGAAAAGAGAAACAAATCAGAATTTGATGATGGCGGCTTCGGGTGTCAATAATATGAGTTCAGCTCCTTATTGGCCTGCAGAGTATTCTGTTCATCCTATGCCAGTTTCAAATTCATCCATAATTGATTATGATATGAACAATCAAACATCCTTCACAAGCTTAATGAATATTCCAAACCCTTTTTCCATGGTAAGTAATACAATTACTAACAATGGTGGAAATTGCCAACCATCACATATATTTCAAGGGTTTGAAAATTTTCCAAGGGATTTAAGTGAGCTTGTATGTGTGAACCAACAACAAATAATGGATAGAACAATTGATGGTTTTTATGGACTGGAATCTATTGACATGAGCAATGGTGGTAGCACAATCACAACAACTTCAACAGAAAGCACTAGTTGGGGAGATATGAACTCTTTGGTTTACTCACCTTTGGTTTCTGACTATGAAGGTTGTTGCCAACAAGGATCAATTCCACAAGATGCTATTGCTTTTGAGGAGTCTAGGTATTTTGCAATGCAAATGCAATAAAGGATTTGTGTATATGGGGGGGTGTAAATTTAAAAATGCTATAGAAGTTTTGTGTTAGTCAAACAAAACCCTAATGAGTTCACTTTCTTTCACATATATATTTGTTAGTTTTTGTGTTTTCATTTTTCATTCTATTGTTTTGAACTTCTTTCGTTTCCTTGATTATTGATTTATATATATTATATATTGAGCACAATACTCTTGTTTTTGACTTGTGTTAGCTATACAGTCTTATATATGGAAGCTATAGAAAAAAGAATCTAAGTAATAGTGTGAAATAGTGTGATAAACACTAGAATTTCTAAACATGTCAGTTCTCACCTTAGCATAAAACTAATACTATCCATAGACATTTTAAAAAAATAAAATTGCTATCATGTTATCTCAAAACTATTTCATAATTTAGTGAACCAACCAAGAATTTAATTATTATGACAATTATTTTGTACTTGAAAAGCCGTGTTAAAAATTAGTTTCTCACTGAAATACATGATTGAGTATCTTTTGCAAAGTTGTTCTGAATCTGAAACACAAAGCAAAAGGCTGTTGAAAGTTTGAAAGGTGCTTTAAGTCTTGGCCTTGACTTCTTAGCTTTATAGTACCAAAGGTATCAAAATATGGCTGCATTGTTTTATAGTTTTCTTAATAATATACATATAGTTCATGTGAGTCCAAATAGAAACAATAGAGCATTTAAGTCTCATTTTCTGTCAACTCGGAAATGCCTCATATAGAATCAAGCTGATAACAACAATACATCATACATATTCGCAACTTGAAATATGCATATAAATAGTACGAAATGCCCATTTTTCTTTATACGTATATAGAAACTGAAAATAGAGTTTCTTTGGCAAATGTTAATATTGCATTCGTTTTCGAGGAGATGCATCATTTTTCCACTCTTATTTTTTTGTGGTAACTGGAACTTGTATGTATATGTTATAAACATATACAACTACTTCGTACAAATTTAATTTTGATATATAACGTCAATGTAAATACTTTTTCACTTCAAGTTAATCATAAATTGTCGATTTTTTTTATAATCTATCGACTTTAACTTTTTATTTGCTGCTTAATTTAATCTTAAAGACTTAAAAGTTACACATAATATTATTTGATTGATGATTTGTAATTTTGTTTACACTAACAGTAAATACTGTTAAGTGTAATTCAAATGAGAAGCTAGTTTGTTAAGATTGTTATTAGTTAGTTGAAGTTGTTAATAGTTTGTTACAAGTTAGCTTGTCACTCAAGTAATAACTTTGTATTAAAAACACTTGAGTCATCAATCAAATAAATAAAGTGTACAATCAAATTTTCATAATTCTCTCTATTCTCTTTACTTTCGCATTGTTTCTCATCTAAGAGTTTCTTATCACTCAAATCTCAAGTTCCAATAGATTGGTATCCAATCCTTGTTGCGCAAACAATCAACAATAATTGCTTGGTGTTTTGATGGGTTTCAATGGCAATTTCCCCACACAACTTTCAAAATTGAAGAGTGATAACTATGATAGGTTGAGTGTACAAATGAATATTTTTTTTTTCTGACCCTAAAACAAAAAAAAAATTACAAGTTCGACCTAATATGAGTATTATTTACCTAAATGGCCAACTTTCTTAGTTTTTGGTCTTCTAGTGCATGTCCCTCCACTATCAATGGATATAGTGTTCTTGTTTTTTTTTTTTGCACGCTTTTTTTTTTCTTGCAACAAACGATTTGACATTTTATAATTTTTAATTTTTTTTAGGATAACCCGAGAGGCAAATCAGAGACATTAAATTAATTGGGTAGAAAATATACCCAAATAAAAATGGACTTAAGTTTATGATGGGGTTAACATTGGGGTCACATGATAAGCAACCTTATTGAGTCGTGGAACTTTGTGTTTAAAGAAACTCGCAACCTCCCTATTATAGCTCTCGTCCAATCAATTTACTGTAGGTTGGGGTTTCTGTTTGCAGAAAGGGCACATAGTGCGTTTGTAATGGCAGGCTTTGGTGATGCATTCACTAAACATTGCATGGATGCGCTTAAGGAAGAAGTGGGTAAGTCCAACATTCATCAAGTCGATCAATTTGACCGAGAGAGGTTTACTTTCTATGTCTGGGAATCCATCAACTATAGAGACGGAAGACCAATGAGAACTTTCAAGCTAGACCTACAAGCAGGGCGGTGTGGTTGTGCGGAATTTTAAGCTTTACATACGCCTTGTTTGCTAACCGCGTATTCTACCTTTCACCATGACTATAGAGTCCTTATCCCAAACGTGTTAAAAAAAAGAGTGTATACGCCATCTACAACACAAGGTTCAAAGCAGTCCACAACAAGAGTTATATTGACCCCATATGAAGGTCCCAAGCTTTGCCAATCCAGCCATGCGATGACTGAAAAAAGATCGACCCAACATTACTCGCATTCGGAATGAAATGGACGTCATGGAAAGGAAACGAGAAAATATGGATTGTGTCGGAAGACCCGTCATAATGAAGAGACTTATCAACAATTATGTGAGAAAATTTTATCTCGGTGAAGTAATCTAACCCAATTTTTTTTTTACCTTGATTCAAGTTGTTGATAACATAACGTAGATTATAGATTTGAATCTGACCGGCATTGGCAAATATTTCTTTATGATCAATCCAACATTAAGAGCATTCTCGGAGAAAACAATTGTTTTTGCAATTCGTTCATTAACTAATTTATATCATAATTAAGAAATATATGAAATGTTTTTTGTTTGAGCAAAAATATATGAAATGTTAAAAAAGTATGTCAATGGAATAATTTGATGCATCATTATTACTACTTTTATTATTTATTTGTCTGTTACATTATTCTTTTATTTAACCAGCTTAAAAGTTATATCCATATCATAAAAAATCATTATGGTAACTTCAAATTGCATTTTTTTTAAGAATTCAAATTACATTGTTTATTGACCAATTTAAAATTTCATTATTTATATTATCAAGCACTTGATTAGTGCAAGCTTTACCGATAGGTCAAAGCAGGCCAACACAATATTTGAATGATTAACGTTTCGGAGCTAGCTCACAAGGAGTTGTTGCAACTTGCAAGTTGTAAGTTCAATCAAATTACCAAATATTTAATCTTGACTTTCTTCCACAATTCATTTGGCATGAAAAGTTTCTTGAGGATTTTTTTATTGTTTAATTATTATTGTTACTTTTGTCACATAATCTAAGAAGTGATTTGATATTGATGGTTGATTTGTCAATATTAGAAACATCAGGTCCAGCAGTTGATCAAACTTTCAATCGATTGTGAAAAAAAAATAAAATTTGAGAAACAAAAATTCTATATATGCCAGTCAATTATTATCTCTCTTGATATTACTCTATCTATCTGTCCTAATTTTTTTAAGAGGCCAAACACAAATTATTTTTACAAACCTCCTTTTAAAGTATAAGGTTTGCTAAAAATGGATTAAAAAATGTCAACAATAAAAATACCCATGCTAAAAAGCAAGCCCATGGGTCATCCATCAAGAATGAAAATCCACAAGAGAATTAGGCTTTTGAGTCTTCATCCACCATTAACAGTGAAGTGTAATGCGATCAAGTAAGTGCTCCAACGTAAGTTGTGTGTTACAAAAATCTGAGCATTACGCTCCCTAATGAGCTAGATAGAAGACAACCTGATGACATGTAAACTAGAGCGAATATCATTTCTGAAAACATGTGCGCCACAAAATTGGAATGTGTGCTCGTTGATGTCAAATGGGTTAACAAAACCAGTGAAAAACTACGTTCGAGATACTACCAAAGAAGTTGCAACTAATAAAAAGATGATTGATTGTTTCCTCCAGTCTGCAACCTCCCGAATAAACGATCCATAAGGCAAAACAGCGCGACGCAAAAGAGTATCCTTTGTTGCGATCTGTTTGTTTAGAATTCTCCACGCAAATAATGCAACAACCCCCGACCCCAATCAACATACACCCTCCAACACCACTTTTCTAACAATGTCAAATTGAACTCCCTAAGCCTTCCCAAACCACCAAAATCCTTATTTGTGAGCTACCTCAACTCCCCCAAAGAAATTATTTAAAAAGAGGTTCAAAAAAAGAAATAATACACGTTGGAACCTTGAAGAAGAAAAGAAAGTAAACTGGAAGCAAAGACAAAACATATTTATCAAACATAAAGCTGATCACCCATGGACAAAAATTTACTTTTCCATCCCTTTAATTTTTTTTACGAATTTTCTCAATCAACGGATGCCAAAAGGATAACCAAGGAGGATCTTATACAATAGACAAACCAAGATAAACAAAATGAATATGACTAATTTTACAGATACCCACAACAACCACTTTCACCAACCAAGAATCCGCCATATTGACTGCAACTAGTAATTCACTTTTAAGCCTAATATAATTTAGAAAAGGACCGGGTTAGCCTTCAAAGTTCGAATATTTCCCCAACTCTTCTCTCCCATAATCAAAGTATCATCATCAAATTAGATTTGAGAGACATGAAAAGAGGATGACGTGCACACATCATAGCCTACAAAAGTTCAAGCTTCCACCGAAGAATTTAACATCACATTCAAATCCTCCGCACCTAAGAGTTAAATGAATAGTGGGAGTGGTCCCCTTGTTTGAGACCCCTACCCATCTGAAATTCCTCTATGGGGCTTATATTTACCAAAACTAACATAATAGTCGTATTAACGCATTCCATAATCCATTGTCGCCTTTTAGAAGGAAAACCCATCTTTTCCATAACCACATATAAGTATCCCCACTCAAAAGAATCATAATCCTTCTCAAAATAAACTTTAAACATAACGATTTCCTTCTTTCCTTTCTTGGCATTATCCACCACCTCATTTGCAATTACAATACCATCCAGAGTTTTTCAACCCTTAGCAAAAGCTGACTAAGCTTCTAATATCACACTATCAATTAACACCTTTAATCTATTAGCCAATAGTTTAGCTAAGATCTTGTAGATACAACCAACTAGAGAGATCAGATGAAAATTAGATAAGTTTTTAGGACTACTTTCTTTTGTAATCAAACTTTCACCAAGCTGTTGTTATAGTAAAAATCAACAATGAACCTCATTATATCCTCTTTAATGTCAACTAGAAATCCTTTGTACAACCAAAATTAATGTCTTCTGGACCTGGACTCTTGAAGTTCTCACAATTAAGAATCGCCCTCTTCACATAATCTTAACTAAAAGGCAGCTCAAGATGAGCCGCATTCACATCAGTAAGGGTTCTGAATCGAAAATTTTCCACCCTTGGACACAACACCGATTCTTTTTTGTTGTTGCATGCTACATTGAATGTTAGACAAGGACGACAACTGAGTTGTGAGAGTACGCTTCTCAACTTGGTCTTTATCGTCTAAGCATGTCGCTTCTCCTTTGATGTTGAGTTGTAGCATCTTGTCCTTCCCTTCTTTGATTTTTCGATCAATATTTGAAATATGGGTAAAGTGCCACTCATTCATTGTCTGTTTGGTAGAGATGATTTAGAGAAGAGAGAAATAGGAGAGAGAGAAAGTGAGTAGAAATAGGTGATTTCTCCTGTTTGGTTTAGCAAAGAAATGGAGAAGAGAGAAA
>Ga0315915_1000749_pt1 | contig 35635 bp, 18 predicted proteins | sample MpolbnodulesMG_FD_207738 | JGI IMG/M metagenome (GOLD analysis project Ga0315915, IMG submission 207738) | Medicago polymorpha root nodule microbial communities from Los Angeles, California, United States - branched nodules | ecosystem: Host-associated > Plants > Roots > Nodule | place: USA...
ATATATATATATATATATATATATAAATCCAAGCTGTCACCCCTCTCCTATCGAGGTACCATACATATTTGAATTCTATGGATTGCTTTGTTAATACCAGCTCAAACAGCTAATAGAAAGCACAATTCTCGCTCTCTTTTACTTACGTTCCTTTCATCTTATTTTCTCTCATTTTCATCATGTCTACTCTTCTACACAACTTGTTAATTACAATTATATAGAAAAGCCGTTTGAAATGTATTTAGAGTCAATTGATATGGCGAGTATTACATTTGTTGATCCTTATATTTCATTGGCAAACGCCGACAACAATTAGAAACTAAGTTATGTAATTAAGGTTCTAAATAAAGATGTTGACGTAGAAGACATCTGGAGAACGGGAAGAAAAGAACCGATGATGATGTATATTGCGAGTGGGTTGATTATGTAAAATTATATTTTGTAATTTTATATTGTATTTGTGTAACTAAGTTTATGTAATTATAATTATGTGTTGTCTACAACAAATAATGGATGAGGTTGAGTCATGACCGGCTTCAATCATGACTATTATTTTTAGAGAAATGTTAAGTTGTGTCCTAAAGGTATATGTTAAGAATTCTAGTAATATAAATTATAGGTAGGGTTAACTTGTGCCCTTAGAGCACATGTTAAGAAACCTAAAAGAAGAAATATTTTATAAAATTTTGTGCATTCAATTCATTAAAAAACTAAAGATTAAATGTAATGCACACATTTTAATGAACTATTTCTATATATGTTTCATTGACTTGTGTCTTAAGGGCACAAGTTAACATTTCTGTATTTTTATATAGGATTCAAACAATTTCAGGAAAAAAAATGATATACAAAAATATAAAAGAAAAAAAACATTATGATGACACGCTACACTGTCTTAGATAGTTGGAAGGGAATCGGTAAGGTTCTCTAGCTCTTTCTCTCGGTTGAAGCCATCATGAATGATGGTGTTGTAATTTCAGCCAAAAAAATGAAGAAAAGAAAAACCTTTAAGATGGTTCCATTTTAGATAGAGTTATGAAGGTGGAAACTCAAAGAAAGGGATATTAGAAAATTATTTTGAATGTATTTAAGATAATTTTGAATAGGGTTAATTAAGCAAATGGTTCCTGTAAATATTCAGAATTTTGTTTTTAGTCCCTAACAAATAAAATCACATTTTTTAGTTCCTATAAAATTTTCCATTACTATTTTTAGTCTCTATAAAAAATTTCCATCAGTTTTTTTAGTCCCTGTAAAAAAAATTCATCAACATTTTTGGTCCCTAAAATGCTTAAGAAAAAATGTCATAGGGATTAAAAAGTGTGATTTTATTTTCTAGGGACTAAAAACAAAACTATGAATATTTATAGGGACAAAAAATTTAATTAAATCTTTTGAATATACTCTACATTCAAAATAATTATGAAACCCTTTGACAAATATTCATATCTATACTAGAGGATTTGCTTTCGCGCTGCAGATTGATGCCTGATGAAAGATGTATCAAAGAGACTAATTTTTAGCTGTTTCTTTTTTATTCTTTTCTTTTTGTTTGCCTCTCTTCCAAAAAAAATAAAATAATTGACAGGGTATGATGTATAATTTTCTTTGATTTTTTTTTAAGTAATATAATTTTCTTTGATGTTGGTATCATTTTTGGTCGATGTCCAAAAGAAAATAAATGATTATTACTTTTCTTACCTTATTATCTTCTCAAGCACCTTTTTTTTTTTTTTACAAAAATATTCATAGGGTTTCAGATTATATAATCCGATATGTTTTTAGATTATATAATCTGAAATATACTTATACATAATTATACAAAAGCAGCAACACTAAGAATTTCTCTCATTTAATTAGTTGCGAATTTCGTTTTTAAAAACAACAAAGAAAAAGTAAATAAATGATAAAACATGTCAAATAAAATCAAAAAAATATAAAAATACCATAAAAAAATATTCCAAAAATCAAATAAAACTAGTGAAATTTTTGTTGGATTTTAAGTTCTAAATTAAAAATATATAAATAATAATTCAACACACAAGGGTGTCACACATTCTCATCTTTCAAAAATCATCTCAAATTAATTAAAAATATCGCAGCAAAAAATAAGTTCAAACATCGTCACATCATCCCTTTATCCTTTAGAAAATGTAACAAACTAGATGAATATATCTACACTTACTTTTTCAATATCCAAATTATACCCTTAAACAACTTTTCTATAATAAAGATTGTTGTTTTTTTTACAAATAATAAAGATTGTTGTTGGTGCCATTAAATCAAATAAGAATCTATATTATATTTTTTGTTATATTGTTGGTGCCATTAAAATAGATAATCAATATTAGTTTGATTTGTTATAATTTGAAAGCAAAAAATATTTATATTCTTACTTTTAATCAAAATTTCATAGAAAAACACCATTCATAATTTTCAAACGCTAGCGCAATAATTTATACATGAGTAAACATGAGTGTCCGTATTTTCGTTAGTTTATAATAATTATAATCCTACAAGTTCTTCCTAAAAAATTTCCCTCCAAAACTCTAATTCTATTAATTAATTAATGATTAAATTAAGAAAATAGAAATTTAAATTAAAAAATAGAAAAAATAACTTACATATCCCCACCGACACACATCATTTACACATATAACACCAAAAAAAAACCCTCCTATTATCCCACTAACTCACCATTCTCATGATCAAATTATCGACAAACAACATCACTAATAAATACACAGTATACATTTTGTCCAAAAAAAAAATACACAATATACATGAATAAATTCATAACCAGCAAACTATTCGAACCACAAATCACACCTACTACATGCAATTGTTACAACAATTGCACACTTACTTTCCTCCTCTCTCAATACATTTATCTTTTTATTTTTTGTTACTTCATTCTCTCTTCATGTATCATATAATCATTCTCTCTTCCTTATATTAGAGGTGTTGTTTGTTGACGATTCTTATTTTTTATTTATTTTTTAGAGGCAACACTTTTGATGCATGCACACAATATTTGATGAAAAGGTTCAACAAATTCTTTACTCATTCTTATCCCATGTTATTACTCTCTATAATAATATGCCAAAAAAAATAAATAAGCGATATTTGGCTTTCATTTTGCAATGTCTGGTACAATATTAGTCCACCGTTTTTCTCTTGAGGATTTCATTTTCATTTTTTCATATTCCTTTTGATTTGATTTGAATCTGTTTGATACAATCTTAATCACACTCTTTTGCGTAACTATGAAACTCTTTTTTCTATTGTTCTTATTTGTTTTTATGTCTATACATTAATTACGATGAGATTTTACGAATGTGTCACTTTTTTTAAACAAAAAAGCTGTAGAGGTACCATAGAAAGCCGGTCATGCCTATTATGTTAACACCCTACAAGTGCTACTATAACTTTTTTCTCCCTGTCTCTCATTATTATATAAATTAAATTATCCCATAAATAGAAAATCATTTGTCTTCCTTAAAAAATAAAAATTTTGTCTTAATGTAATATTTAGTTGCGTGTGTAATTTTTTCATTAAAATCACCTATTCAATAAAGTTATGGTATACTAAAATATTATTATAATTTGTAAATTACTGTATGATATATATAGTATATTCTTATTTCCTCATAAGATATATAATATTTAAATGTTGTATATTTTAATTTCAAAATTTTTCTTATACACGACAATAACGATTCAAACAATCTCTACAAATTTTTTGGTTTACCTTCTACCATTTAAAAAGTTGTTTTTATCATATTTTCACTTTACTATTTTACCTCTCTTTTACTTAATTTATTTTTCATTTAAGAGTGTGTGAGACATTAAATGTATGTGGTTTATTTCACTTATTTGTTAGCTAACAATGCAAGCAAAAAATAATATCATTAACTAATTTAAAAGATTAAAGAATCAATCTAATAAATGATCTAACTTAACTTATTGCACTGATAATTTTACCAAGATTATACTATACTAGTTTAGAACTTAGAAGAATCATCGCTTCCCAAACAAAACTAGCGACCGTAACAAAACACACTATATGTGGACTATGTTTTCCTACGGTCGGCTAAATAATACAGTCACACAATCAGAGTGTTGTTGTCCTTACGATTGAAATCAGATTGTGAATATTTAAAGATCATAAAGTAAATGAAAACTATTCCAATAGATCAGACGATCAATATCATTCTGTAGTCACTATTTGACTGCAAAAATAATTTCCCTATATGGCTAACCCTTACTCAAAGAAAACAAACACGGTATGAGCGAGTACGTGATCTCAAAACAGAGTCAAATATCATTACTTATAATTTTTAATATATCAAAATTTAAAATATTTGTATTTGATTGTCTTCCCGTTTTGCTAGTAACTTTATAGATTAAACTAGATATAACCAACCTAATAAATAAAACCATAGAAAGATCAAACTACCCAACAAAATTAGTGTTTTTTGTATATTTCATATATTAAGAAGTCGACTCACAAATTCAAAAGACCAAAATGGTTATTTAACAAATAAAAAAGTGAATATTAATCTAACAAATTAAGGCTTAATTGATCATTTGGTCCTTTAATTTAATTCTTTTTTTCATAATGGTCCCTTAATTTAACCCAACAAATTAACTACTAATATCTCTCATTAACAAAATGAAGATTAAAAGTCGTCCATGACAAAAAATATGATAAAGGACCAAGTCGGTCTCTCACAAACAAAATTTTTTAGTCCCTTACAAAAACAAAAGAGAAGCACTTAAGTCAAGGGTGTGTTTTTTAGTTGGTTTTTGGAGGGTGTTGAAGGGAGAGTTTTTGAGAGTTAAGTCTAATCTACTTTTATTTGATATAATGTATGACCACCGAGGTTTCTCTTGCGCGTAATTGCAAAGAATAATGACTCGAGGTGTCTAGGATCCATTTAGGGTGTTGACTGAAAAGAACATAATGTATTGAAATTTTATGTGAAAGGAATGTAAACTATATACTTTGTAAATTTGGTAAAGATAAGAAGCTTTTTATGAGTTGATAGAGTGTGGGAAAAGGAATAGGATGAAAGGGGCAATTGATGAGGGAAAGGAGATAAGTCCAATATTCCTAAGGTTGCATGTTAAAGATGTAGAGAAAGGAGGGCCAAAAGCACCCCCAAGGAATAAAATGGCTCTCTACGAACAATCCGGGAGAAAGAAGGGCCAACCAAAAGCACCTCCCAAGTTCTCTATGAATTTAGGGAGGTGACATACCTAATATTGATGAACATATATTGAAATCAGGTAGTAACTCGTTAGTAATTAAAGAAACAAATGACTTCACGACTTAAATCAGCCTAATAACTCAATTATCCTCGCATCTTGGTAAGGTAGACGCTGATAGGGCTGCCCGTTTGTAGAACTACAAAGAGAGAGTGTGTTATGTACTTCTAAGACTCATAGATGAGAGAACCATTAGGAACATTGACCACCATACCTTTGGAAATTTAGGTACTTTAATTTAAGTTTATGTTTCAATTACCCTTGAAGGAGTAAGACCCCAGACGTAAGGATCACCGTGTGACCAGCAGGTGCAACTTAACAGGCGGAGGGATAAATCGAAATCGACCAAGAGAGTAAAACCTCATACGTAAGGATCACAATGCGACCAACATGTGAAACTTGACAAACAGATTAGGTTATCACGTCCCAACGAACTCATCACTTAGATAATCTATTTATAATAATCGAATTGACTTGACTGTTAATTAATTCCAACAAATGAGTATAGGGATTTAGAACATCCACAATGGAGACACCCAGTTTTGGGTTCTTAAATGGGTCTCACGTGTACACATCACTTATTTATAATTTTTTAATAGTAGTACCTAATAAACACTCAATCACTCCAACCCAGATCTCACACAAAGTTCTTAAATGGGACTCACTAATCAACTATCAATAACTTTATATCATTATATTTCAATTTTTTAATATTTAAAAAGTGTGGGTCCCGCTTAAAAGTGGGGGTCTTAAGTAAGACCCCGGGTCTTATAAGACCCTGAAAAAGATTCTCCCCATTGGGGGTACCTAATATGTACAGGGTCTTAAATAGTTAAGACCATCCCAAAGGAGATGATCTTAAAGAATTCTAACCGCCGCTAACATTCTGCGTCAAACAAGTAAATTTGCTCTGTTGTAAACAGATTAAATTGCAAACTCTAAACCCTTATCTTATTTATTTATTTTGTTCCCAAATAAGTAACGTGAATTATTTAGACGAAACAAAATTCATGTGGATACAATACTCTACTTAGCACTTTATTACTCGATAAACGATTTGGTACATTTGCCTAATCCGACCATCACAAACATTAAGAAGTCTACTCACAAATTCAAGAGACCAAAATGATTATTTAATAAATGAAAGAGTGAATATTAATCTAACAAACTAACTACTAACATTTCTCATTAAAAAAATGAAGATTAAAAGTCGTTCATAACAAAAAAAAAACGATAAAGGACTCTCTTACAAAAAGAAAACTTGTAGTCCCATACAAAAACAAATTTAAGCACTTAAGTCAAGTCAAGTTGTGTTTTTGAGTTGGTTTTTAGAGGGTTTTGAAGGGGAGAGTTTTTTGAGAGTTACCTCTATATCTTGAGTTGGTTTTTGTTTTTGAAAAGAATCTGTGCAAGTGTTGTTAATCCAACCGGTAACATTGAGAAGGTTTCACGTGTATGTTGCATATTTATATATTTTATGACTTAAGTGATCATCACATAATCTATTTTTGTTGTTTGATAGTAATGTATAAGACCCTCTAATCTCTAATTACTTGATTCAAGGCCACCTCCACTATTAATGTCTCTTCCGCTAACTCCAATTCTTACTGCAGCAATAAATAAGACCACAACTAATAGCAGTTTACTATTTAGATAGAATTGTTGCGCAATTAATAGCAATATAGCAATAAGTATATTTTGTGGATATTTCATGGATCACTTTTGTTATGCAATTAAAATTTTGATGAAATAAAGAGATTGTGGATCTTATGTTAATTTTCTTCTAATGTTCAAGTTATTAATTTGTTTTTTTTCGTCAAATACCACTTTTGATCCTTTTAGTTTGACAGAATTCTCAAGTTAGTCTTTTAAGTTTCAAAAGTTTCAAATATGTCCTTTTAGTTTGACAGAATTCTCAAGTTAGTCCTTTAAGTTCCAAAAGTTTCAGACTAAAAGGACCTATTTGAAACAGTGACGGTGAAATAGTTTATCAACTAAAATGACTTATTTGAAACTTTTAAAACTTAAAGGACTAACTTGAGATTCTGTCAAACTAAAATGACCAAAAGTGGTATTTAACCTTGTTTTTTCAACATACCTCCACCGCCCTTAAATATTTACATTAACACATAAAATTTTGATAAATGGACTATAATGTTTCGTTCAAAGTATTGCTAGGGACTAAATTGCTTTTTGTTGTTATGCAAAGCATTTTTAAAATAAAGGTAATGAAATATCACTTTGAAATATATATATTGCAAATCTTTAAAATTTTGTTAGAGACTAAAATACACTCAATTCAGTTACAAAACACGTCGGCATCTAACTATATCATGCCATGATAGACAAAAATAGTTCAACATAAGTAAAGAAAACTTCAATCGTTAAGTGTCTCGGATTATTTTTGTAAACGACTAGAAGTAGTATATATTTATTTTTGGAAAGAAGTACCAACTTGGGTTGCAAGTTTTGTCATGGACCACTTTATTTACATTGTAACGACTTTAAACGGATATTTCGTGAAAGATTTAAACATGTGGTAAGGATGAAATCAGTTACCCTTTGGCATTGCCGTGTGCTTCGCCAAACAAGTGCATGATGAAAATGTAAGACTTGGTCTCTCCAATCATATCTTACTCTTTTCTCTTTCATTTGAACACTTCATCATCAAACATATATTCTAACCCTCACTCATCACATCACAATACTTGTTACATACATACATACTAGATATTCTCTAGTTACAAAGATTGGGTTTTCCACATTGTTTGGGTTGGTTGGGTCTACTACTTCTTACTTTTTTCTTTTATTGTTTTTGTTTGTTTTGCATTTGTGGTTTCATGGTAACCTTGTGTTCTGTTCTTATACTCAAATCTATGTTCATTCTAGCTTTTTTTTCATCTTTAATATCTTTCTTTCTTCTTTATCTTTTTAATATTAATTGATTCTAGCATTTGTTATATACTCCTTGTTTATGCACTTTTTCTCATTTCTCTCATGTGTTCCTCTTCCTTATTGATAATGTACAATCTGAATAATTGTTTCTTGGAAGCTGGTTAAGGTTGATTATGTGTAGTCACACGAGTTTCTTGTGGATCAATTGAATTTTTTATAGGGTTGGTTCTCTCATGAATATTTGAGTTTTCAATACTTATAAACACATACTTTATTGGAAGGTTTCCCTGCATGCAACTGCAAAGACTAATCTCTGGATGTGACTGAGATCCATTAAAGGTGTTGACTGAAAAGAACATACTCTATTGGCAATTTTATGTGAAAAGAATGTAAACTATATACTTTGTAAATTTCGCAAAGATAAAAAGCTTCTTATGAGTTGATAGAGCGTGGGAAAAGGAATAGGATGAAAGGGGCAATTGACGAGGGAAAGGAGATAAGTCCAATGTTTCCTAGGTTGCATGTTAAAGATGCAGAGAAAGGAGGACCAAAAGCACCTCCAAGGAATAAAATGGCTCTCTATGAACAATTCAGCATCCCTTCACAAAGTTTTGCATCATCAGGATCAGGATCATTGTTTACCCTCCCTCTAAGAAATTGCACAGTTCCTACAACATCAAGCCATGTGAGTCATGTAGTAGTTCTTTAAATTTTACAATGTAACCAATTTTTGTACCATAAGTATGAGTCTTATCTCTCACTTACTTTCGTATATAGAATTTTCGGTAGGAGTATCAAGCTTGATAGGTATTAAGTTGCATGAAATGACATTGTCACTAGAAGTTTTTTCAATGTATATTTGTTCGGTATGACTCATAGTTAACTGTTATGTACCCTTTGGGCTTGTCCCAAAAGTTTGTTAGGCTGTGACTGTTTGTCCCCGCGGTACGATTATGAGGTACTCTTGCAAACTATACAACAGTATTTAAACATATAAGTTGTACTCTGCAACAGAAATGACCTAATAGCACCCTGCAGTCGGACACATAAGCACAATTGGCCGAACTCGGTGTTCAAATATTGTGTTCTCTCTGCGTTTTTTGTATCTTTTTACTTTTGAACCAGGGTTGTTGTTCTAACAATATTTGTATGGTAAACTCTTGTGAGAATCAACCAGGACTTTTTTGACATAATTCAAACAATGACACTTGGTAATAAGAACTACTTAACCTTTATCATTTGGTGATTCTACTTACACTTTATAACCATTTTAGTTATGATGTTTATACTGTATTGCAGCTTGGTTGTGGTCAAAGCATCAAGTTTTACAGCTCCAATGCATCTTCTGTTCTATCTGAGAAGACTCAAGCCTATAATTCTAGAAAGATTAACTCAACCAAGTTGACGACGAGTCATGACTTAGAGCACATGACACCGGCAAAACAAGTTACCAAAATTCAGCAAGATTATTTCATCAATAATAGTAAGAATTCTCTGAAAACACTTGATGGTGAAGATGCTTTTATAACTTCTGGTTCTGTTCATGTGAAAAGTATTCAAAATGACAAAGATGAAGAAGACAAACTTGCTCGCTACAATTTGAACTGTTCGCTTAAAAGTCTAAATTCATTTAGAAAGGTGATGAACTCACCTGGAACCATAGAACTGAAATCAGTACAATATGGGAAGAGCCTAATGAAAGAGCATAAAGATGTGAGACAAATTGATCAAAATGCAGAAGAAAAACCTCTTCGCTCATTAAATGGTTTCGATGACACGACAAATGCATCCTCAAACTCATCGATTAAAGATAGGAATTCTAAAATAATGAATAAAGAACAAAGATCGCTGAAGGAAGAAAATAGAAATATTTCAGTCGAGGGCTTGAAAACATTGCAAGGTAGCAATGGTCATAGATATGAAGATCATGCAGCTTTTCCGGACAGAATCAATTTAAGGGATCACTGCATGGAGAAACCAGCAATGAGTGATTTCCAAAAATGTTCTGGTGAGTTAGAAATCGGTACAAGGTCCTCACATGGCAAGAGAGAGAGGAGTAAATATGAGGAGACTGGTAAAAATTATGATGCCTTGAATAAATCCAGCTCAGAATGTAGATTTGGTATGGATATCTCCCCTGACGATGTCGTAGGACTTATAGGTGAAAAACAATTTTGGAAAACAAGAAGAACGATCATCAAGTATGTTTATTCGTTTAGTATTATGTGTTTATGATTTCAACTTTCTATCTTTTTGTTAAACTGTTTAAATTTACATATGCACTGCTGAGTTTAATGTTTTTGACATGTTAAACCTATCTTCTTTATCTGCACTATCTTCTTTATTATGTGTATAGAACTTATAGGAAACTTCTAGTTCATGTACCAAAGCTGTGACTCTGCTTAAGTGTCCTACTTGGAGAGTTGAGGGAGGAACTAAATGGGAGATTATAGACTTGGAGACAATTCTTATAAGCGTATGGCTTCCACCTGCGTAGAAGCAAACCAAAGTATACGGAATGCAAGTTTAGCAAAAGGAAAAACATTTCTAACTTAGAGGTGAAAGTTGAAGATCATATCATACCACCTCACACATTTCAAATTTCCTAGGTCCATAGTAGAACAATACAAAACGACTGAGAAATGGAAAATGTAAACCATTGAATTCAAGTGAGATGGTTGAAATCATGAAGGGCCTCATGTGATACAAAAGTAGCATTCGAATTGAAAGAAATGTTTTATCGTACAACTGTAAGACCAACAATTTTGTATGGGATGGAGTGTTGCACGGTAAAAACCAACATGAGAACAAAGAGTAGGAGAGATGAGATTGTTGTGTTGGATGTGTGGACTATCAAGATAGGATTATGAATGATAACATTAGAGAGAGAGTTGGGGTTGCACCTGTCGTAGAAAAGATGGTGGAAACTCGGCATAGGTTGTTTGGATATGTGGAGAGAAGACATGTAGATTCTTTAGTAAGGAGAGCAGATCAAATAAAGGGTAGTAATTCACTAGAGGCAGATAAAGACCTAGAAAAACTATTGAGAAAAACCTAGAGATTAATTAATGAGTTGGATAGAGATATGATATACGACAGAACATTAGGATCTCGTTTGATCCATGTAACCGGTCCTACTTAGTGGGATAAGGCTTGATTGTTATTGTTGTTGTTCTAAGTGCCAAATGGATATTGCAGTAACCAGTACAGGGCCGCATATATGTTGATATATCAATAGAAGATTTTTTTCCTTTCAGTTTTGTGGTTTTCCAAAGATTAATTGGTACAAGAATGCATTATATAGTATGTCTAAGATAATTTTGAGTATTAAGTGCAACCTATTACACTAACTTGAAGTCCCAACCATAAATCTAACTAGATCATCCTCCTTACATGAAGTCTTGCATTTCTCAAATCATATTGTAGATTGAATCATGTAAACTATTTCTTGTAGTACTTATATTTGACACATGCATTTTTTTTAAATGTTTGTATTTTGCTACTTACATGGATCTGACACTGACATTGCTATATCAGTCAACAGAGAATCTTCTTCATGCAAGTGTTTGAGTTGCATAGACTTATAAAGGTAATCCTCATACTATATGTTAATAGACTGCTTGTTCTGTTAAAAATGTTTCTTTCATATGAGAATTGACTAAACCATATCCTAAAAACAGGTGCAAAGATTAATTGCTGGTTCACCACATCTATTGTTTGAAGATAAACTTTTACTCAACAAACCACCAATAGAAACATCCTCCTCCAATAAGTTACAATCTGACTTTATCAGTGAACAACCGTCGACAGTTTTTAAACTTGGCAGCAAGTCCGAAAAGGCCACTACTTCCGAGGATGTTGAAAACAATGCAGTTAGAAAGATTTCCCTTCCTTTTGTCAACAATATAAGCAAAGAACATAATCAGCTTTCAAATTATGGCAATCATCATTTAGGAAACCTTGCATTAGCCTCTGCAGATAAAAGTTCCAATGCCAAACACTCTCCAAGCATTGTCTACCCTCCACCACCACCAAACCAATGGTTAGTTCCTGTCATGTCTCCATCTGAAGGTCTTGTATATAAGCCAATCATTGGACCATGTCCTCCAAATGCTGGCGGCATCATGACACCATTATACGGAGGTTGCGGTCCAATGAGCTTCAATCAAGGGAGCAAAGATGTTTTTTTGGATCCATCTCTTACTACGAGTTTTCATCAAAAGATTCGACTCCTTTCTGGTTCATCGTTACCACAATTGTTACCGCCATGTGTTCCATCATTCATGCATAGATCTATATCAGCTTCTTCTGTTGAACAAATGGCACAATCTAATGGTCCTAAAAATCACTACTCATCTGCAGAACTCAATTCAACCATATTGTACCAAAGTCCATCTAACATGTCCACTCAGATAAGCAATGTAATGGCAAGAAATTTTTCACCTTATCAATCATTGGAAGATAATAAAGAACTACAAATAAGTATAGCTAATAGTCCATCCAAGAGAATGAAAAGAGATGAACTTCCTTTGTTTCCGTTGGCACCGACGTTTTGGTCATCGCCAGATCGTGACTCGAGTGATGAACACCAAGAACACCACTCAAGAGTAATCAAAGCTCTTCCTCATAATCCAAAATCAGCAAGTGAGTCAGCAGCCAAGATATTCAAATCAATACAAGAAGAAAGGAAATTTTTGTGACAGGTTTTTTTTCTTCATAATATGTCTAATAAAGCAAGATATTTTAATATGACACTATACCCTGACACTAACAATGTATCTATATACTGTCAAAAAAAAAAGTATCTATAGATTGATAACAATACATAAAGCTTTTTGAGAGGTATGAAGAAGTATACTTGGAGAAGCTGGAGAAGGATTGTAATTTCATGGTAAAAGGCCATTAAAAATAAATCATGTATCAACCATTATGGACACCTAATTTTTATGTCTTGATCAAATAAAGTTCATTTCATTTTCATGGTGATAAGATATAATAGAAAATAGTGTATTTCAATTTATGAAAACTCTATTTTGCCTTTAATCTCTTAGTAGATAAGATGGAAATAGAAAATAATGCATTTAAATATATTATTAAGTTGAGTTGGTATGAATGTATAGGGGATAAGGAATAATTCAATAACAAAATAAAAAGCTAATGGAATCAAGCAAGTTGGAGCCTCCGAAAGTGAGAATAAAAAAATATTGCAAAAAGGGAGAAGAAAGAAAAAGAATAAAGGAAAGTGGAGAAAAATAAAGTGATATTTAATTTCAGATGCTACCAATGGTAATGTACTGTCACTTTTTATCTTATGATGACTATGTATGCACTTTTAATTTTTTTAATAATATGTATGCACTTTTATTTATAAAAAAAGAAAAGAAAAAGTATACACTTTTATCTTTGGCAATAATGTTTTTTTTTTGGTACTATAGTTTTTATGGAAGTCTTTTCTATTGCATAACTTAATGTGATTAGTCACCATAAAACTAGCTAAAAATTGCATAACTACCATGTAATTATTAGTTGAAAGAGACAAAGCAAACCATCACATTAAGTCACATGCATTGGCAGCGGAGAATTTTGTTGAATCTAACGTAGAGGAGGGCGGTTCAAGTCCCAACAGGACCTCATTTTTTAAATAAAAATATTATTAATATAATAGAAAATAAAAATGAGAGTAGGATGGATCGAACCCAAAAAATTATGGATAATATGATAATTAAAGGCAACTTGAGGGTTGCAGACCTGCAGTGGCTCTTATGGGTCTCCTAGGCGATCCACCACTGAGCCCGGGCGTGTGCCCAGGCTAGCTAGGTGGTAAAACCGCCCCTGATTACATGTATGGTTGATATAGTCAGAGTCCATCCAAAAATAAGACTACTAAATCTTTCACTTTAGGTCTACCAACACAAAATTATCTTTCCTTAAAGTTATAAAATAAAATAAAAAATCAAATATGGAGATAACAAATGACCCATTTTTTAAAGCTTGTCTTAGACATAACTTATTATTAAAAATTATTTAACCGGTCCTAAATATAATAATTTGTAATTTGTCATGCATATACATATTCAACTGTTTATTTATCAACAATTGATATTCAATTGTTCGCCTCTACCTTTGCTTCTGCTGTTTGCATCTTCACTATTAGCCTCTGCAGAACAGCAAAAATATAAAATGCATTCCGTTGACTTTCAAGCATACGTGTTACCTTAGTTTTTTAAATTCCAAGTGATTTGCTACACAAAAGGAGAATTATTATAGCCTCTCCTGATTTCATATTGATGTTTGACTTCAAATTTGATAGTTTGTAAGCATGTAATCTTCATGTGTGTTAGTTTATGATTATTTTGATTTTTAAATTCCAAGTGATTTGCTACAAAACGAGAATTTTGCAGCTTATTATAGCTTATTATAGCATTGCAGATTCAAAATATTGATGTTTCGCTGTTACTTTTTTAAATAAAGAGTAAAATTGAAATAAAAATGTTATAACTCATTTCATTCTATCAACTTTTCAAACAATAGAATGAGAATTTAGTTTCATTATGTCATAAAATATCCAAACAATAAAACGGAACCTATATTCCGTTCCACTCCAATCTATTTCGATTTGTTCCATTCCGCTCCGTTAATTTAAGTTGTGTAAACGGGGCTAAGGGTTCTATTTCTTTAAGATATAGATGTAGTAGCAAAAAAGTCACATATTGCATCTCATTACTTGGTTGGCAACTATAATAATTACCACTACTTGCATATATAGACCCAGGCTGTTATCATGGAACAATTTTTGGGGTAATCTATGCTTTGCCTAAACCTAAATTTTGCTATACACCGAGTCACTAAAACAACCAAACAATTTTCCTCAAAAAGAAAAAAAAACAACCAAATAATAGTTGCAGTAAGGATGGGTTATGACACTTATAAGGGATGCATTTTATTATTATTTACTTATTTTTTTAGGAAATTATATTATTATTAGGGTTTGTTAACTTAAACCAACAAAAAAAATATGAAGATCTAAGTTAGTAAAAATGTACCTTTTTATTTGGACAAAAAAAACGAATATCCACTAATGTAAACCAATTTAAAGTAAGGGATAATTTAATAAATTTCATTTAATTTTATTTTTCAATAAAAAAAAAATCCAACAACCGTTTCCTAATTTTCCAAAAAATTATTAAATTATACTTCAAGCTATTTGTAATGAAATAAAAGTGGGTTTAAGTTAGTAAATTGGTGCAAGTTAACAAATATGTTTTAATGAAATTTATTAAAGTAACCATCAAGCTATTAGTTTTAAATAATACAGATGAAAGATATTTTTGTCCAAATGAAAAGGTAGAAAAAATTACTAAACTATCCCTCAAGCTATTTGTAATAAAATAAAAGTGGGTTTAAGTTAGCAAATTGGTGCAAGTTAACAAATATATTTTAATGAAAATTTCTAAAGTAACCCTCAAACTATTAGTTTTAAATAATAAAGATGGACGGTATTTTTGTCCAAATGAAAAGGTGCAGTTTTGCTAACTTAGACCTTCATGTTTTTTGTTGGTCTAAGTTAGCAAACCACATTATTATTATTATTATTATTATTATTATTATTATTATTATTATTATTATTATTTTTGTTGTTGTTGTTGTTGTTGTTGTTGTTTTTTAACAAGGCAAAATGAAATTATATTACCACAACAATAGTAGTTCCAAAGCACAAGGTGTGCCTAGGAACCTCTACAAATATACAAGATTAGTTAGTATCGAAAAACAAAAGTAGTTAGCCAATGCCCAAGCAAGCTAAAGGGTTTGACCACCACTTCGTAGTGTAAAAAACAAGCATGGCTTTTTTAGCTTTCAGCCAACCTAAAGATAACAATTTGACCTTGTCCAGCAATCGTGGAATTGTAGTTACAACGTTATTAAACAAACGGTTGTTTCATTCGTTCCACACAACCCATGTACAAAGAAGCCATAGTAGTTGCAAAAACGAACGCTTAGCTTTACCACCACCTGTCATATGTGTAAACTACGCCAAATGATCGAAAATATGAATCCACCCCCACGAATCCAATCCATTCGCGCACCTGCTGCCATAACGAAGCAAAAAATGGACGAGATAAAAAAAGATGTTGAGCCGTTTCAATATGACCACACCCTGAAACACAAGAAGTCGCATCTGCAGGAATAACCCCTTGAACCGCCAAATTTGCTTTCGTAGGTAATCGATCACGAAGGAGCCGTCAAGCGAAAACTGAGACCTTCATAGATAAGTATTTGTTATACAGTCACAAGCTAACAATAAATACGTGTAATAATTTTAAGAAAGTGTTTTTGTTGACGGACAATTTTCTTTATACAAATATGTTTATAAATAGAAGTTCTTGTAAATTTGACTTAGATGTTAATGACATTGTAATATGTAGGGTTAAAATTCGATTCCCACTAAAAAAAGGAGTAATCATGTAATTTAATAACATTTTTTCAATAATCTATACGGGAATTGTTTTTCGATGATCTATACATTTTATTTTATTCAGGTTTTATCTAATGGTAATAATTTTAAATGTAAAAAATGAAAATTTTAATTTAAACAGCCTTAAAGACATTTATTCCTTCTGTATAAAAATAGTAAAATACACTTTTGCATTGTGATTTCCCAACTTTGCAAAGATGTCACTTTTTCTTTTTCTTTGTCTTTACTAAAACTATCATAAGTTAAACGTTGCCATCATCGACATTAAAACGTTCAAGTAAAGAAAAAAGAAAGAACAATCCAACTATTGACTGAAAGTTTGCTGGCTCTTTAGATTCATTATACCTTTACCTTGTATGTGCCATGTGATGTGGTAACATCATCAATTATTATACCTTCCATTTCCAACAACAACTAGGAGGAAATGCTCAAAGAAAAAAACACAGAAAGATAAAAAGAAAAATCATACACGGATCTTAACATGATATTCTTTTTCTAGAAACTGCACCAATACCCTCGTTAACAATAAGTACTTTCTCTCAACTAATAGTAATTATACAATCAAATTATACAGATATAATGTTGCACTGTTCAAAAACGTTTTACTTAATGTATATTATTTTAAATTTAACTGTTGAATGATAAGTTCATGTCATATAGATAATTCATATAATATTTTTTGTTTGCAGATATATAAAATTATTTGATAGGTTATTGAAACCAATCTAGATTAATTGTTTAGGCTAATTTAGAAATTTCTTAATAATTCAACCAAATATGGCCAATTTGAATTACAAAATAAGTATAGATGAACTTCACATTTTTTCTAAGTTTTCTTTCTTCTTCATTCATCGAGAAGGGTGGTTTTAGGTCATTTGTCGATCTAGAATCACCCATCTTTTTTCCCCTTTCTTTTAATTTAAATAAGTGGTTTTCACACATATCAAATTTTTCATTTTGTGTTTTTTATGATTTCGTCGTCTGAGTGCGGCGCTGTGTTGTTAGTCATCTTGTACATCGTTTGATTTCGCGTCTTGTTGCGGTGTTTATTTGGTTCCTATTGAAATATCAACTTCAGTCAATTACAGATTGAATCAATGATTTGGGCGTCGACGTTGCAGATCTGGAAGCATGAGTATATCAATGACTAGAAATTTATCATATTATTTGTAGACATTTTATCGTTGTATGTTATTAACTTAGGTGTTGTGAGTTTATTCGGAAATTTACCCTTTATATTTTTAACGATGTTGAACATGTTATTATACCTGACATACTCTCAATTTGAATGAATTCATATGATTTTGTTTTTTAAAAAGAGAATAAGTATAGAAACTAGTATGCCAACTCAACATTCAACGTCCTCTAAATACTAGTATGCCAACTCAACATTTATGACTATGTTAGATTCTGGTTGAAGATGTGACTATGTTAGATGAATGGTGAAAAACTAAATTAATCGGGGGGCTTAATTTCAAAAATTAATTTATTAGGAGTATATTTCGTAATTTTAAGATCAAATTGTCAAACTTCCTTAAAAAAAAAAAGATTAAATTGTCAAACTATAGCTTTTAGGTATATATCCTTAAAAAAACAGTATATAGTAGTAGTAATTTTCTTTAAAAAAAAAGTGCATAGCAATTTAGTTAATGACTTTATGAATCGAAGATTCAATTCAATTTTTTTTCTTTCTTCATGGTTATTGAAACAAACAAAATCAATCAAATCTAAATAATTCATGTATCAGTTTCACGCTATTTAAAATTCACGATACAATAGTCAAAGCAAACAAGTAAGTACAATTATGATTTTGCACCCAAAAAAAAAAGTACAATTATGATTTATTTTATTTTCATATATTATAGTACACTCTTTATCTTAAATTATAAGTTATTTTAGAATTTTTTTTTTCCTAAAATAAAAATATCTTTACGATGTCAATGAAGAAAATGTTATTTTTCTTATACCCTTAACTATTGATTACCCTTTTTTTTCCATTTCAATTCTTTAATTTATCTTTCTTATATTGTTAATGAAGGATAAATTTGTAAAATAAGTCATAATTTCTCCTTTTGTATAAAACTAATGAGTTTTGCTAGAAAACACTTTTTATGAAGGTATCTTTTAGCAAGTTATTCTATGAACATTTGTTAAAAGAAATCAACTAATTTTCATGAAGGTGTCTTTTAGTAAAGTTATAACTAAAAAGTGGAAATCACACCTCAAGGTGTGAGTTGCTAAAAGACACTTTCATGAGTGACTTCTAGCAAAACCCAAAACTAATTATCTATAATATATGTTAAATGATTAAAATGACTTATAATCTGAGGCGGAGATTAATACTTCAAAAATTTGTTAGATGAGATTGGTAATTTAACTTGTTTGAATTAAGGAATAGAAAGTTGGAGTTTCTAAGTTCAGACTCGGACGAATGAGTAAATATTAATTTAATAACTAATTACTAAAATTTGTCATTAAAAAAATTAAAATTTTATTATGTTCATTTATTTTATACTTAGTATATATTACTTTTTCAATTTTAACTTTTATTTTGGGAACTTTTTCAATTTGTACTTGTTAGGGTGACTTTTAACAAAATCCAAAACTAATTATCTGTAATATATGTTAAATGATTAAAATGACTTATAATCTGAGGCGGAGATTAATACTTCAAAAATTTGTTAGATGAGATTGGTAACAAAAAAAAAAAACTTACGTACTTGTTATAATATGAGACGTAGAGTAATACTTAAAAAAATTTGTTAGATGAGTTTGGTAACTTAATTTATTTGAATTAAAGAATATGAAGTTGAAGGTTATGAATTTAAACTTGGACAAATGAGTATATATTAATTTAATAACTAATTACTAAGATATGTGATTGAAAAAAGTTAAAATTTTATTATGTTAATTTATTTTGTAATTAGTATATATTAGTTTTTCAATTTTAACTTACATACTTGTTATAATAGTCTTAAAAGATATTTTAAATAAATGTCTTAAATGTTTAAAGATGTCAATTGGTTTAACAGAACCAAACTAATTCATTTGTTTTAATGATTTGATTCGGATTTCATCAACTTTTTTTACATAAATTGACAATGGATAACTAAAGAGAAATGATATTTGAACAACCAATTTTAAACAACTTTAATGACAACAACAATAGAAGAGATAAAAAAGGAGAGAGATAATAAAAGTACACTAAAAATATAGTTATCACAAAAATTGTTTAAAAATGATGATTCAAATATCATTTCTTATACCTAAAAAAACTAAACCAATTTTATTAGTTTGGATTTATTTTCTTCCAAACACCGAATCAAACAATAATGTTACACATTTTTTTTGGGGTTTTCAATTTTTTTATCGGTTTACGTTTTAGTTTGAATTAGTTTAAATTTAAACACTCTTATCTTTCATTTCTGTCACATTATATATCGGTTCACACACGAAAAAAAATGTCTACATTTTAATACTTTCAATTCAAATGTGATTCTTTCAACAAAAAAAAAAAATTAAAATGTGATGAACTCAAAATTATTAACTACACTACACGTAACCCCATATTAGGCCACAAAATTAGGCATAGACAAACCAAAGGAATTCAATGGTCCTACTCCTAATATAAAATCACACCAAACCTAATAAAACGACAACAAAACAAAACCCACGATTAAAAGAAAGAAGAAAAAATAAACCTTTTTGTTTTTACTCCTATGTTGCTGTTTCTTCTTTATTGGTTCTTTTCTCTCTCTCAACTTTCCCTTTAACTTAGAGAGAGAGAGAGAGAGGTTGCTGAGTGAGATAGCATTAACACTATTCTCACTTCCATTGAAATCTGGCGCAATTCAAGAACGAAGGAGAAAAGTGTGAAGGGATCACAATCTACACTCAAACATCACTTTCCTCTCTTTGTATGCACTTTTCATGCTTGCCCAGAAACGCACAACAAATAAAGTTTTGATTTTTTTCATGACCCTTTAATCTTTCAATGATTTCATAGTTATCAGCTTTGTTGGGTCACTAAAATTTTCTCATATTTATTTGATGTGATCTAATATTTTACATGGGTTTTGATTAATTTTCCTAATAAGGAGAATATATTAGATACCCTTTCGGTGAAAATTTGAATAGTGTATGATCATGAGCATGACAATTTTGTTTTGATCTGGTTTTGGTATGGAAAGTGAGGTTTTTTACGTGTATGAGGTGTTTTTCTTGAGATTTTGTTATGTATGATGTTATACACTTATATTAGTAACAAGATCTTAGATTTGATTTGGAACTTGGAAGAGGGGAGAGAGAGAGGGAGCGGAAGAGAGAAAACTATGCAGTCTAGAATGGAGGAAGGGAAGGACCCTGCTGCAATAACTGCAATACGAGTGACACACTCTAGGCCATTTCCATTGAGACTTTTGCAATTTTTCTTGCTATTTTTGATTATTGGAATTGGTGGTTCATTTCTTAGTATGTACATGATTAGGCATTTTGGTATTCATAATGTCGCTTTCGTGCAATCTTCGTTTAAGCCGTGTTTTCCGAAGCCGGCGATTATAGAGAATTGGTTTAAGCCTCCATCTAGTTTGTTGCATACTATGAATGATGATGAACTCTTTTGGAGGGCTTCTTTTGTTCCAAGGATTAAGAGTTATCCTTTTGAAAGAACTCCTAAGATTGCTTTCATGTTCCTAACTAAAGGACCTTTGCCAATGGCACCACTTTGGGAGAAGTTCTTCAAGGGGCATGAGAAGCTTTATTCCATCTATGTTCATTCATTGCCATCTTACAATGCTGATTTTTCGCCGTCATCGGTATTTTACCGGAGACAGATCCCTAGCCAGGTATGAACTAGCTTTGATATATTTTAAAGTTTGTTTTTAATATGGCTCATGGTGTTAGGTGCTGTATGTATATAGTAATCATTAGGAAATCAATATTATTGGTATGGATGGATTGCCATGTGTTGATTGATTAACATGGCTTGAGCCTTAGTAATGCCAAAATTGATTGACATGGCTATTGATTTTGAATGTTTTTGCACAAGAATAAACCATCAATTTAATCCCTAAACTATCACCCTCTTCCCAATTTGATTATTGAACTATATATAGAAATATAATAAATAGTCGCTAAACTCTTAATCCATCAAGTTAGTCCTTCAAATACTCTAAAAATAGGAGAGAAAATGATAGGTTAGGGACGATCTTGATGGGTTAAAAAGAGTTTTGGGACTTTTTATTATATTTCTATAGTTTAGAGACTAAATTAGAGCACATGTGACAGTTTAATGACTAAATTTACTGTTTATTCGTTTGCACCGAGTGAGTAAAGATCTGCAGTTTTGCACATCATTTGTCACTTGAATTCAACAAAGGCTTCAATGTCTTGAAAATGTTTGATTCTCTTATTATTTGTTTCTTGCTAAATTTTGTGGTATGAACTATTTGTGATGAAAAAGCATGTATCTAGGAAAAATAAATATCTTAATTGAAGTTATGATTGATAGGAACAAGAGTAAATTACCAAATATGTATACTATTATAACAGTATTCCACAATTCCTTAGAAGAATATTCTTCTAAAACCAACAAGGTGGTCACCACGTCTAAACTCCCATTCATTGAGACGCCCCTTAGTCTCAAATAATGTACATTGTTCTTCAATTTTGATGATATGACTGTTAGGAGCAAGAATAGGTTTCAGGTCGGATTCTTTTTTTTCTTTCTAAATTTCTGATTCACTTCCTTCTTCACAGGTGGCAGAGTGGGGAATGATGAGTATGTGTGATGCTGAAAGAAGACTTCTAGCTAATGCCTTGCTTGATATCTCAAATGAATGGTTCATCCTCCTATCTGAGTCCTGCATCCCTCTCCAAAACTTCAGCATTATACACCGTTACTTATCACGGTCAAGGTATAGCTTTATGGGTGCAGTTGATGAACCTGGTCCTTATGGGAGAGGACGCTACGACGAAAACATGGCACCTGAGGTCAACATTAGTGACTGGCGTAAGGGGTCTCAGTGGTTCGAAATTAACCGAGAACTGGCAGTTAGAATAGTTGAAGACAATACTTACTATCCAAAACTCAAAGAATTCTGCACTCCACACAAATGTTATGTTGATGAACACTATTTTCAGACGATGTTAACCATTAATACTCCTCATCTTTTGGCGAATCGGAGCCTCACCTACGTGGATTGGTCAAGAGGTGGTGCTCACCCTGCTACATTTGGGAAGAATGACATCAAAGAAGAATTCTTCAAGAAAATTTTGCAAGATCAGACATGTCTTTATAATAATCAGCCAACTTCACTTTGTTTCTTATTTGCTAGAAAATTTGCACCTAATGCTTTAGGTCCCCTTTTAGATATAGCGCCGAAAGTTCTAGGAATATGAAAATTGTCTGGATTCTGAGTTGCTGGCTGCAGCATCCTTGCAGGAGTACCGTTTGGACCATGTTAGTTAGCTACCGGCTTACTCCATTTGATCGCGTAATTCATCTTCCGCTTTCTCTGTTTCGCAGAAATATTGAGTTGCTCCTCCGGCATTTAGATATGTAGGACATTGAATTTAAACCGTATACTTATACAAGTATTAGCCAAAATATAGACTAGCATTTTGTTGGATTATTACTTGTTTATCAAATAAATATATTAGCTATCTTTTTGGAATATGTATTGCTGCTCCTGTGAAGACTAATTACTTTTTCTGGCCATTTTATTATGCAATATAATCTACCCTTTCCCAATATTCTTCTAGTTTCAAGGTAAAAGTTCCAAGTTAGAATCGATTATGGAGATAAAATCAATTCTAGAAAACAGCCAAACACATAAAAGTGAATTAATTTGATTTCACTTTTTAAGAATTTTCTTTTTTATATGCTTTTAGAATCAACTTTGCCAAATCTGAGTGAAATCAAACAAACATACATTAATGGGTTGAAGCTTTCATTTGAAAAAGCTCAAAAGATGCTACAGAGTGTGACAGAGTGAGTAATGAAGGTCTTCCTGAATCCTGATAGTGATACTAGCCTTTTGCTATATTCAGTGATCAGCAATTATTGTTATTATATATTGACAAGTTAATGTCCATACCTACACTCTACACACACTCAAGGAAGCAGACAAACGTTTGTACTATTGGTTAGCAATGCACAGACAGTGCCAGTCTTAAAAAACACTGAAACAAGAGCAATGACAAAAGTTGTTAAAGAGTCCTCATCCAACTCATTCTTTAGTTGCTAGCGTCTATGTCAAGGATCATTTACTCCTTTACATATTCTGATAAACCTAATCAACTACAAGAGATCAACTCAGTTAATTACTTAATCCTTACTTACACTGTTACTGATCCAACATAATACCATTACAGATAATGCCCTCAATCTCATATTCTCCCCTATCTCGGCATTCAGAGATCAGTTGTTGGATTCATCCAATGGCTAAATCGCTCGATGAATCCAACTATTGAGCACAACCGACGTCTACCTATAGAGTCTGCATATAATACAAATCCATTGCATTCACCTCACTCTTAGAAGTGTGTAATGTAGTTTATTATACAAATATGCCATAAATTACACATATTTTTCAATATAGATTAAATGTAGAGAGTAACAATAAAAATATGAAAATATTGATTTATTTGACTAATAGGTCATTTTATTTAATAAAACAAAACAAAAATATAAAATACAAACAGTTGAGACTTTCATTCAGATGTAGAAAATCTTTAATTGGTAAACAAACAGACGTTAAAAAAGACTAAGCAATATGAGCATTGAGTTTGATGGACAATTATATATGAAACTAATCAATTAGAGAGAATATGAAAATCATCCAAAAACAATAGAGAAATGTGTGGTGTTTAATAATGATGAAACCACAGAGTATGTAGTAAAAACTCTAATTTTTTGTCTATGGCTAAGAAGGCAATATTGGCTTATTAGGATTATTTACATTTATAATTCATCATGATATTTTCTCTCAACACCAGGTACAATATCCTGCTGATGTTTTAGAAGATAACTAGCAGCTAAAGATGCATGAAGTGCAGCTCCATAAGGGAGACCATCTTCATTGATTTTGAGAAAAGGTGAGTGTAGTAAAGACTCGAACCGTTTATGTGAAGCATTCTTCACTCCAAGCATGAAGAAGTATCCAGGTATGACCTCTTGATAGAATGAGAAGTCTTCAGATCCCATGGATGGTGTCATGACACTGTCAACATTGTTGATGCCAAGCATATTCACCGCAACATTCACAAAATGTTCATGCAGGTCACCATTGTTTACAGTAGGAGGATAAAAATGTTTCACTCCATGAAGGAAGTCCACAGTTGCATTGCACCTATGCACAGCAGCTTGCCCAATGATAACCTGCATAAATGAATCAGTCCTAGGCCTTGTTTGGATAAACAACTTAAGTAAATGCCTATATATTATCCATTTCATACGAAAATATTTAAGACACAAACATAATGTTAACGCAGTAAAATGATCCTGTTTCTAAGTTAACTTTACGTACAACCAAGCTAGTCAGGTTTAACAATCAAAGTAAGGAAAACAACAAAGAGATTATTTTAAGCTGATGATGCATACTATAGGAGAGGTCATTAATTTCATATTTCACTTTATGCATTCAAACTGAATTGATTTATTGCCAATACATACCTCCTCAATCCGCTGTCTCAGTTGGTTGAAGCTTTCTTTAGAAAAGGCTCGGAAGGTACCACCAATTGTGACATGATCCGGAATAACATTGAATGCACTACCTCCTTGGATCTTTGCAATCGTTACAACCTGCGGGAGCATGAATTATGTAAGGAAGACAAGAGGGGTTATGTCACCTTCAACAAGCATGTCTTTCATCATTTACATTTCAAACAATGATGATTCTTGGAAACAAAATTATAGCAATCTATATATCTAAAGCTCTAACAGTTTTCCACTTTATGCAGATGAAGCAGGTGGAAGTTTTCCATGAATAGGTTCCTACTTAGGCTCTTAATAGTATTCTCTATTATTCTTTTTTAAGTCGAATTATAGCTTATAACATGTAGAAAGAAGACATGCTGATTGCTTAGCATAGTTATGGATTCAAGAGTATCATGCAAACTTATTGATTTTAGCAAGTGAATAAGATACTGTTTGGAGGAGCTTATGTAAACAGTTCATGGCATGTACATAAGATGTTTTCAGCTTATTTCCAAAAGCTCTCCAAGAGACTTTATGAAAACATCTTACAAGTTATATGAAAAAAGTTTGACTTTATTTTATATTTTATTATAGAAACAACTTATACATAAGAATGTATATGATACACGTTTATGCTATAAGTGATTAAATAAGTGTTTATCCGAACAGAGCCTAAGCATGAAATAAGTGTAATAAGAGGATAATAGGAAGGAAAAATGTGAGAATAATTTACCTGGGAGTCTAAAGGATCAGCCTCGCGAGAAACAAGGTGTTGTAAGCTATTAATCGCGCTGGAAGCTGCTAATATGGGATCTATAGATTGTTGAGGAATAGCTGCATGCCCTCCCTTTCCACTTATTTTTGCTTCAAAGAAGCCACTTCCTGCCAATATTGGACCAGACCTAGAGGCCACTTCACCAATTGGTAAGTCAGGAGCAATATGCAATCCAAAGATAGCAGTGACATTTTCTAATGCCCCAGCATCTAAAATTTTCTTAGCCCCTCCCCCTCCTTCCTCTGCTGGTTGGAAAACAAGAACAATGGTTCCCTTCTTAGACAACAAAATAAAGAATTTATCAGTAATCCACAAGGAGGCGAAGACTAAGACAGTACTGAGAAAAGTACTAGACATGAGCTATAAAGTATTGACATTGTTAAACAGACACGGACACCACCACGATATTAATACTGACATGTAGACACAGTAATAACTTAAGAAAATACAAGTGATTGAATGTAATCATATGTGTCAGTGTTGAGCATCGGACACGTCTTCAATCTGAAGTGTCAGTGCTACATAGGATATGAGTGACTTTGTGGAATAATAATAAGGGTATCAACTTTTTCTCTTTTAATTTTATGTTCTCCCTTCTTTTAGTTAGAATCAAAATGGCAAGAACTAAGCATGATTTTGAGAGAAAAACATTACAAAATGGATTCAGATGTGTCATGTATGCCAGATGATAGAATTATTGTAATTTACAAATATTTCACGATGAGAGATCTTTGACTTTGACATAACTGAATTGAACAACAAAAACTTAAGAAGTTAAGATCATCAAAAGGGACAAAATTTTATAGTTGATGAAAAAGAGATATATATTTCACTTTGATTCAAGTTTGACATTGAAAAAGAAGTATTAAGGAAAAATCAGATATATAATTTTAAACAAATTATATGATACAAACCAAAGAGATATGTGATAGATGATAGAATGCCTGTAATTTACAAAACTTGCATCAGGAAATATATAATATCCCCACAATTTGGTAATATGCTACATGCCAAAGAGATATATGTTTCACTTTGACATTTTTGGACTTTGACTTCAAATAAAAAGTATGAAATCATCACAGGGATCAAATTTCTAGAGTTGATGACATTTTGGACAATATAGTAGCGGCCACACATTTTCAATTCATATTGGAATCTCAGGAAAAACAAAGCAGAATATTTTTTTGTTTAAACCCTCCCAGTTTCTATGGGTGGCCAAGAATTATTCCAGCCATGGGTAGAACTCGAGTGATCTCGATCGATTCAACTTTAACTAAATTTCATTACAATTGAGTCAAGCCACTTGTTTAAGCAGAATATAACATAATAATACAACATAAACGAAACCGAAAAAAATAAGAAGCTAAGACAAATTAAAGATCTCACTTGTATCTCTTTTTCATGCTGTTTGAGAATCTTTGCAGCACCAAGTAGCATTGTAACATGAGCATCATGACCACACGCATGCATCTTTCCATCTACTTTACTCTTGTGCTCCCACTCCACCATTTCCTAAGGTTCAAACATGAGACGACATGACAACAAATCAATGATATATATAATAGCAAAATGTAATAGAAAACCCTTTGTTTATCTTAACTCCATATAGAAATATGATATTAGAACCATCCCATAAAACAATAGAATTCAAAAGTCAACCATCATAAAAGATCATATATACTTATAGGGTGTTGGCTTTCAAGTATGAGTAGTTAAATCTCACATGGCTTATGAGAGGTGTCTCATATACGTAATGCCTTAAGGTTTTGGGTGAGATGTGTCGCCTCCCTCTCTTGTGGTCCTAGAGCATTTGGCCTGTTGTTTCTCTTGACGCTCCTCTAGACTCCCCAACAAAGGGGAAGGCAATATGAGTTATAACATGTAATTAATCAGAGTGATAAGATATTTTGACGATTTGTATGGAGTAACATAGAGGCAACATGGATTCAAACTCTCCCCTAACATTAACATTACCAAGAACTAATTACTAACATTTATCGTTCAAAAAGAAAATCAAGTAGTTTATTAGACGAAAAAAATGTGGAAAAGGGATAAGGTCTAAAATGAAGAGAGTAATAGTTTAAGGACTAGCATAATGAACCTGCATAGAAAGAGCATCCATATCAGCTCTTAAAGCAACAAAAGGAGGCAATCCAGTTCCTATGAAACCAATGACACCAGTGACTGCAACTGGATGTTTATAATGGATACAAAGCTTATCCAATTCTAATCTTATCAGTTTACTTGTTTCAAATTCTTGATAACCCAATTCTGGATTCTCATGAATCTTCCTTCTGATATTGATCATCCAATCATAAACCTCAGGACTCTTGGCACTGTCTAGAAAATTGTTGAATGAGGAATTATGTGTTGATGATGACAAAATTTGTGTTGCAGCAAAGACATGTAATATGATGATAAAAAATTGGTAACATATGAATTTGAAGGAAGAAGACATGGTATGTTTTGGTGTGGGAGTGATGAATTATGAGATGAAGGTTGATGATTGAAGCATAACACTAACAGTAAATGTTATTGTTTTGTTTTTTTTAAGATGAAGATTAGGTGGCTGGTTCTTCAATCAATGCTTCCAACTTCCTATGACTTGGACCGTTGTTGTCTTGTAGTTATACTTGTATGATCTACATGTGAGATATTTTGTTGGGTTAAATATCTTCAGTCTTTGTAAAATCGTAAATTTTCAAGTTTAGTTTATATAAAAATTTAATGGTAATTTTAGTCTTTGATAATTTTAGTCCTCCAAAATAATCTCTGTAAAATACAAATAGAGACTAAAATTGAATAAAAAAATCTAAAGACTAATCTTGAAAGTCATAATTTTGTAAGGACTAATAACATATTTAATCCTATTTTTTTTTTAAATATAGATAGACGAAATGATAATTGTTTTTATAAACTTGGACACATAAGTGAAAGAGTTAGAAATCAAACTCCGGTCATAGTATTCGGCTTAGCAATTTTGACATGAATAATGATATTTGTTCAATCATTCGATGACAACTTTTGTAGCAATAGAGAGAAAAATGAAAAGGGAGGATAAGAACATCATGTGAGTATGAAAGTGAGTTGTTTAAAAGATGTTACAACATAATTGTAAAAATATCATTTCTCTTATAAGAAAAAAAAAACAAAAAGTCAATATCCATTTATTGGGCCCTTTGAAGCTCGGCAAGGAGGCCCAAGCCCTCTCCTCACCACATCAATCAACATTGGCATCACATTACTTTGTTTTGGCCATTACTTTTTCCATTCTATAAGTTTTTCGCACGCCCCATTCAGATTTTATAATTCGAACTGCATAGGGCGCGCGAGAAATTCATAGGATAGAAAAAGAAGCAGTCCTATGGTTTTTGAATAATAATATTTTCAGATTAGGCTCCAAATTTGCTTCAACATGCAGATTTTCATCAGGTATAAATTCCTACACACATAATTTATTATATGCACTCCTACGAGCTTACGAGAACTAGTGTGTATGTCCCTCCGTGCACTACTAGTAGAGGACTGCTGCCTCCCTAACCTAACTCTGTCGGGCCTCTCCTCAGGCCTCTGAGACATATCTGCATAACATTTTAAAAAGCAAAAAATCGATGAGACATTTTCATACGGACAAATCAACAACATTTCTAACAATATACAACAACAACAGTTAAATTTCAGTGTCATTTCAATCTGTAAACTACCACATTGAAGTCAAACTAACTATAATCAACATTAACAAGCATATTTCTAACTAATTTCATCATTAGCATTGAAAAAATTAAAAGGAAACTCACTGAGACATTTTAACAAACACCTAGAGTCCATATTTAATCAAGTTCAACAATTTCAAAACCCTAAAACTACCACATTTCACTCTAAACAACATCTAAACTACAATTCCTAACTTAATTCATTACTAACAATCCTAAAAACTAACACGCAAGCAAAATTTTTAAAAACGTACAAATGTTAAATTTCTTCAAAAAATCCAAAATTTCAACCAAAAAAATGCAATGAAGTAGGATAATCAACACTTAGTTGATATTGTAGGAGAAATTGACTTTAAATAGCGCAAGAATGATGAAAATCGCACTTCGAGGGAAAAATTTGGTATTTGAGAAGTTGGAAATATGAAGTGTTGTGTTGTTGTTAAATGACTTAAGTCATGTAACGTGACTTAACTCACGCAGAAGGTTTAAGGTGCGTGAGTTAACTCATGCATGGATAAAATTGTCATTTCAGTTGGGAGCGAGTAGTTTTTGTTGGGTAAAGAGCAGAATCCATATTAGTTATCCCACACTGAAGCGGGTTTATGAAGCCCATCTGACAGAGGCTAGACGGCTGGAGAACCCACAAACGAGGGAGGAGATGCAGGAGAGAGGCAGTGGTGTGTGAGGAGTTTTCTTCTATATCTCGTCGGTTGTACGTTGTTCACTAACAAAACGAACAGACACATCGACTTGATATATCTTGATTGTATGGCGGACTTACAGGCGATTGGGAAGTGGTCATGGGGAAGGATGACCTTAGCTTACCTATACTATTATCTGGATGATTCCTCCACCTTCTTCGTCTGCTAGTTGCAAAGCTCAGGAAAATAATGAAAAGTTCTTCAGTAATCCATGAGAGATTATTGGAGGATAAAGAGTATAGTAAATGACATTGTTGAGAATAGTATAATGAAGTAGATAGTAGATTAAGGACATGTTTGTATTGATTTATTTGAGTTTATCTACTTAAGATAACTTGTATGCTTGTGACACTTTTTCGTAAGAGGTTATGGAAACTTTATGAGTTGTTTTGAGCTAGTTTTTATAAGCTCTTTATGATATAGCTTATGAATACTACTTATATGAAAATAGTTCGACTTTTTTATTTTATTTTATATATATATATAGAAATTGTTTATACATAAGAGCTTGTAATATAATCACTGAAGTAAGTTGTTTATCCAAACAACACCTAAAAAGAGTTCTTTTAGATAAAAATAGCAAGAACCAAGGATGATATTTAGAAACACACAAAATGGATTGCAACTTACAAAGTTTCATAACAAGAGATATCAGTTTGATTGTTTTCTGTAATTTACGAATATTGTAGAAATCTAATAAAACTGAATTGGACTACTAAAATTAAACAAGTTAAGATCATGAAAAGAGACAATATTTTTACAAAAAGTTATTTTATTTACAAAATGAAAGATACTTTTATTTACAAAAGCTGAAGAGTGAAAAACATATTTTACTAGGGCATATATGGTTGATGAATCATTAATGATGATAGAATTATAATTTACAAAAGCTGGATAAGGAAAGAAACAAAAGAAATATATGATATTTTATCAATAAAAGAAAAAGGAAAGAAACGTATGATATGCATATTATGCATCAATGTTACATTTTTTTTCACCATTTTATTTATGCGCACAATTTTTTAACCAAACTATATATTTTTATTGACAAAACAATCTATATTTTTTTTTCTGAAGGGACAATCTATATATTTGATGGGCGCACAAATACACAGTGTAAATTATCTCTCTAAAATCAAAATTTCGAAGAAATTTGACTCTGGACCACTTATGAGTGAATTTTTTTTCTGAAGGGACAATCTATATATTTGATGGGCACACAAATACAGTGTAAATTATCTCTCTAAAATCAAAATTTCAAAGAAATTTGACTCTGGACCACTTATGAGTGAAAAAAAGGCTAGTTCAACTGCATGATCATCACTATGCACATATTAGCATACAGAGTTGATACATATTGAATTTTGGCATAATTATCTTTCTGGTTCTTTATCTTACTTTTTAGGTTTATTTTGGTCCTATGATTTTTAAAAGTGTCAATTTGGTCCCCTAAATTATCTCGGTCGAATAAAGTTAATCCTTCCTTAAGAGTCTTATGCCATATCAAATAAAATGTGTTTTTGGTCCCCTAAATTATCTAGGTTGAATCAAGTTAATCCTTCCTTCATGAGCACACAAGTGTGTTTTTCTTGGTTTTAAACATGAAACCAAATGATGTATAGTTCTTGACATATTCCACAGGGAAAATAACCATTTCTCGGAATGTTGTGTTTTATGAACATATTGTTTTCTTTATAAGAAGATACAATCATCTACTGCTCCACCTCCTAAGTACTAATCCAATATCAAACTCATTTCATGCCTATTATTTCCTATCCCCTGAATTTCGAGAAAACTCCTCCTTGCCTGCTGCATCATTACCCTTACAGCCTGCTGCCAATGCACCTGTGCCTCCTGCACCTATATCCCTGTCTGTTGCTGCATTTCTTAATAATTGCTTAAACCAAAATCCTGCTGATGTTTGAGAAGATAACTAGCAGCTAAAGATGCATGTAGTGCAGCCCCATAAGGAAGTCCATCTTCATTGATTTTGAGATAAGGTGAGTGTAATATTGACTCAGATGGTTTATGTGAAGCATTATGCACTCCAATATTGAAGAAGTAACCAGGTATGACCTCTTGATAGAATGAAAAATCTTCAGCTCCCATAGATGGTGTCAAGACACCAACTTTATCGATGCCAAGCATATTCACTGCAATATTCACAAAATGCTCATGCAGGTCACCATTGTTTACAGTTGGAGGATTGAAAGGTTCCCACTCTTCAAGGAAGTCCACAGTTGCATTGCACCTTTGTACAGCAGCTTGCCCAATGATAACCTGCATAAACAAGATTTCAGTGAAAATAATAGTATGCATTGCAAGCATTGTTTTTTATGAGCTTAAGTTGAAAGGGAAAGATGCAGAATATTGAGGCTCCAACTTGCACAGGTTAGATGTATGCAGCTTACCATAAGCTAACAGGTTAATTTCATTATTGCATTGACCAATGAGCCATAAGGCAACAACCTTTCAACTCATAAGCCTGTCAACAAAAGGAAAAAGGTTTATTGTTTTGGCCTCACTTTTGTTGGCAGAGGTTTTATGCATCTATATGCACTGCTTAGAAAAACTACCTTGAATGAATTTAGGGTCTAATTGGTTTCAGAAAACGTTCTTTGTTTTCACTTTTAAGTACAAAATTGTCACCTTGTTTAACTATCAAAGTAAAGAAAAGAAAAGAAAAAATATAGATTATTTTAAGTTGATGATGTATATAAACTATAGGAGGGATCATTAATTTCAGATTTCCCTTCATGCATTCAGGGTTCAGACTGAAATTATTCATTTCCGCTGCATACCTGCTCAATCCGCTGTCTCAGTTGGTTGAAGCTTTGTTTAGAAAAGGCTCGGAAGGTACCACCAATTGTGACATGATCCGGAATAACATTGAATGCACTACCTCCCTGGATCTTCGCAACCGTCACAACCTGTGGGGGCATGCATTATGCAAGGAAGATAAGAGGGATTGTATCTTGTCAACAACTCAACATGCATGCCTTTCATATTTTTAAATAATCAGTAATTATAAAAAATAAAAATGACACACACAGACATACATAAATCATAAAGGTATAACAAAATTATATTAAATTTCGGGCTTCGGCCCTCTATATAATAAAAATAATAATATCAAATTATCCCTACACGGGAAAATATCTAACAAGTTTTCCACTTTATGCAGATGGAAGAAGTGGCCGTTTTCCATGAATAGGTTGCTATTAATTGCTCTTTCTGATGTCCAAATATAGCTTATGTAAACATGTAAAAGACGTGCTGATTGCTTAGCATAGTTATGGGTTCACAAATATCAAGCAACCTTATTGATTTTAGCACCTGTTTTGATAAACTGCTTAAATAAGCATTGGTAACATTAGCTCTTACCATGTAAGCTATTTCTATAGCAAAAGATAAAATAAAGCCAACTGTCTTCATACAAGTTATAAGCCTTTTTCATAAGCTCTCCTAGAGTTTTATGGAAATAAGCATAAAACAACTTATAGATATGTTGTGAGCTATTTCTATATGTTTTTCTAAACAATTTCACAAGTACTTTATATCAGTAAATTAGCTCAAATTCACCTGGGTGTCTAAAGGATCAGCCTCACGAGAAACAAGTTGTTGTAAGCTAATAATCACATTGGAAGCTGCCAATATAGGATCTATAGAGTGTTGAGGAATAGCAGCATGACCTCCTTTTCCACTTATTTTTGCTTCAAAGAAGCCACTTCCTGCGAGTATAGGACCAGACCTAGATTCCACCTCACCTATTGGTAATTCCGGATCAATATGCAATCCAAAGATAGCTGAAACATTTTCTAGTGCTCCAGAATCTAAAATTTTCTTAGCCCCTGCACCTCCTTCCTCTGCTGGTTGGAAAACAAGAACAACAGTTCCCTTGTTTAGACAACAAAATAAAATAATTTATCAGTAATCCATGTGAGGATGAAGACTACAATCACAAGATAATACAGAGAAATATAGTAGGCATGAATGATGATGTACATTGTAGAATAAGAGTTAGTTTGGATTGACTTATTTGAACTTATCTACTCCCATAAGCACTTGTGAGGCTCTATGGATTGGGAGAGCTTACAAAAAGTTTATGACATGTCCATAAGGGCCTATGCCATCTTTTGACTTTAACTGACGCTCGTTAACCACTTCAGACCAACTACTTAATTAAGCCGAATATAACATTAATACAACATAAAGGAAACCAAAATAAAGAAGCAAGACAAATTAAAGATCTCACTTGTATTTCTTCTTCATGCTGTTTGAGAATCTTTGCAGCACCAAGTAGCATTGTAACATGAGCATCGTGACCACATGCGTGCATCTTTCCAGGTACTTTACTCTTGTGCTCCCACTCCCCCATTTCCTAAAGTTCAAACATGACTGATGACATCTCGTCATTACGTAATTTTATATGTATTTTGATCACATTTTGGAGTTCACAAGGCAACTTAAGCAGCAAGAAAAGCAGAAAAACTGAAGAAAATACAAAGAAGCAAAACGTGACACGATTTGACAAAGCAAAAACATGCTCTCTGCCTTGATGAAAACGTGTCACGATGACCAAAACGTGACACGATTTGAGGAAACCCTAATTCAGTTGTTTGTTATTCAAAGGAAACGTGTCACGATTTACTTAAAACGTGACACGATTTTGGGCGAATTTATGTGCCTATTTAAGCTGAAGTCTATTCTAAAGACAAGGGTTACGAATTGAGAAGAGCAAAGTGCGATTTTGAGACCTAAAGACGGCTAGGAGGGCGATTTCTTCAACCTTCTATCAGTTCATGTATGTTTTGATTTCATCATTGATTATGCTATTTGTAAACTCGATTATGAGTAGCTAAATCTCTTAGAGATTAGGTCTAAGATGATTCTTTGTAACCCTAATTGATCCATGTTGCTGTGAAACTCTATTTATTGTGAATGACAATATAGTTTTTATTCAATTCAATTGTTCTTAATGTCTTTTTATATCCTGATCAAATATAAACATGATTTAGTGAGAACGAATGACTACTGACCATAGCTTTCGACTTAGACCTAATTGAATTGTTCTAATAAACATGGTTAGTCTAGGAATGGATAATCGTT
>Ga0315915_1000750_pt1 | contig 35612 bp, 31 predicted proteins | sample MpolbnodulesMG_FD_207738 | JGI IMG/M metagenome (GOLD analysis project Ga0315915, IMG submission 207738) | Medicago polymorpha root nodule microbial communities from Los Angeles, California, United States - branched nodules | ecosystem: Host-associated > Plants > Roots > Nodule | place: USA...
TCTCCCCCCTCTCTCCCACTCTCTCCCCCCCCTCTCTCTCTCCTACCTTCTCCTTGACTCTCACTCTCTCTTCCGATAAATAAGAGAGTTTGTATTGAGAATATTGTAAAAGAGAGTGTGTTATGATCAATTCTTTTCAATGAGTCTTTAAAATTTATAAAATTTTATAAATCCATAAAATCATTTCAAATCCTTTAAAAATCTTATTATGTAAATTCGTTGAAATCCAAATTGTAAATCCTGATAGTCATTTAAAATCATCAAAATCATTAAAATCTTCTGAAGTCTTTTAAAATTGTCAAAACTTTTTAAACAATTTTTTTATTTAAAATCGTAATCCAATATACCTCCGATTTTATTACTTTCATTTTTATACATACAATTGTCCAACCTAGCATTACACAAGAATATGATTTCATTTTACAAATTCTAAGATATGTATTATTGATCAAGAATCTAAATAGCTTCATCAAAGAAACAATTTCTTAAGTTATTTGTTCTCAAAGTTAATTAATATAGTTAAAACTAAAACAAATTAAAAGGACTAAATTTTTATTTTTTTTGAAAGAAACTAAAAATATATTTTAGCTTATGTAATAATAAAATATGAAATAATATTAACTCTGGTTACTGAGAGAAAAAATCTATGGCTGGATAGGGTACTACTAGTGTGAGTTCTTCTAGATTTAATTACTCATACATTTTCAAATCACAGCACCGAGAGAGAAGATGGCGACACCGGGAATCGGAATGTTAGACGGCGGAGTACCAACGGCGCAACCACCGGGAACAGACATGACCGGAATATGCTTCAGAGATCAATTATGGCTAAACACATACCCACTCGATCGTAATCTCGTCTTCGATTACTTCGCTTTATCACCTTTCTACGATTGGACTTCTAACAACGAACAACTCCGTATGCGTTCTCATCATCCACTCGATTCCTCTCAACTCACGTACGTAATTCCCGTAACCTAACCTATCCTAATTTTCATTCTCAATTTCAATTTTTCACTCTTATCATTTTTAGGGTTTCAGGAAAATGATTGGTATTGAATATGTGTTGAGTGAAGTTATGGAACCTCATCTTTTTATCATGAAGAAGCAGAAGAGGGATAGTCCTGATAAAGTTACTCCAATGCTTGCTTATTATATTTTGGATGGTTCTATTTATCAAGCTCCTCAATTATCCAATGTTTTTGCTGCTAGAATTGTATGTTCAATTTCTTTGCTTATTAATTACCATCTTTTCAAATTTTATTCAACAAACCTTATGTAGACACCCACACCGGACATTGACATATTAGTTTATAAAAATGAAACGTGATCGCAGATGTTAGTGTCGTTGCGGTGGTATGAGGTATTATTAGACACAGACATATGTCATAAGACACTGAACACAACTTAATTGATTCTAGATGTGTAGAATTGATTTTGACGTGTTTGATTTGTTTAAAATAGAATTGAACATTGATTTTGCAACAAGAATTGATTCTACTTGAAGCTAGCAAGAATGTATCCAAACATAAGTCACTTTACCTTCAACTCAATTCTAGTAAGAATCAATTTTACAAAATCAAATTTTCTCACTGCAGAACCAAACATACACTTAGTGCAACATACATACCTTGTTGGGTTATCTAGTTTTGCTTTTAGTAGTTTTTTTATTTCGAATATTTGGAGTGTTCTTTTTTTTTTTAATACTGTTTGTGATGTTGATCTTGTAGGGAAGGGCACTATATTATATTGAAAAGGCATTTACTACGGCTGCATCTAAGTTGGAGAAGATAGGATATGGTAAGCTCGATATTTTTCTCCCTCTTTTAGTTTTGGAAAAATAAAATGTTTGTTACTCACGAAAACAAAGTTTTAAATTGCGATTGTGTCATGATTTTTGATATGATGGATAATCACGGTCAAATGTTGTTTAATTGCGGCCGCGTTGCAATTGTGGAGATGTTAAAAACTTTGATGTCAGTGGCCCATAGTGTGGCTGTGGACCTTTCTTAGGCCCTGTATAAAAATGTGATAGAAACTTTGCAGGTTTTGAGAAGTTGTATTGCTGAAGCTATACAACTTTAGGAAACAATTTTGTTTATGGAGAACTGTTATACATTTATAGTTACCAGTGGTTGTTTGGGCTGTTCAAATAACTCTCTAGAACCAAAATGAACCAAACTGCTATTAAAAAAAACTGATCTGCTAATGTAATTTACTAACTGAATCATGTTTACTATGTCAGTTCTCTAGCTAAACTTGTAATGCCTAGAGTTCGGTAAACTGCGACCAACTGTGAACCTTCTATTGTGAAATCAAGCTTCAGGCCTTGGAACAATAACAGTAACACGAGATAATTCATATCCCCTAGATTTATCATCTCATGGTGATATTGTTTGAGTGCAACTCCCCTTTTTGCATAATTTCGATAGATTGAAGTTTTTTCATTCTTTTTGAATCACAAGCTCATGATATTGCTACTATGATGTGATGGTTAGCACTTAGCATATACTATTCACGTAATGGGAGACAGGAGGTGTTTCTTGCTATGTTGTTTCAATTCTACTTCAATTCAGTTTCTTCCGCAATTACCATGTGATACAGAGTGTGGTTTTAGTTTTTGGATTTTGAAAAGAAAAAAAAAATTAATCTGTTGAAAACGAGTTTGGTTCAGCATTGAAACCATAGTGCACCGAATCACATAACCAGTTTGGTTTGGTTCAGGTGAAACAGTTGCAGTTTGGTTTGGTTTTCTCTGACTGCTTTTGTGGTTCGGTTTTCTCGTAAAACCAAACTATGTAAAAGCCTAGCCTTTGTAGCTTTCCTCCCTTTTGCCATTGAAAGGAGATAGCTAGATAGGCTATTCAATTTTTGTTTAGTTACTAGAAAACTTTGTTGAGGTATAGGATGTTTCATTTATGCCATGTATGATGTTGCTATTTGCAAACTGTGAACAAGCAAGGAAATGATACTAGTGTTACTTTGCCATCTGATTTTTCATGCATTCCATTGTATCTTATGTTCTGCCTACCAATTCACGTTATTGTTTAAATTTTTAACCAAGGATTTTTTTATTGATTGATTCTGTGCTCATTAATGGATTGTGTTTCTTCTGGTTTAGTTGATTCTGAAAACGAGACTACACTTCCGGAACCAAAGGCAGCTAAGGAGACAATTGACTTAAAAGAAATTAAACGAGTGGATCATATTCTTGCTTCCTTGCAACGCAAGGTGAGTTGATATATTCTCTCCATCGTTTACTTTTCAAACAATCACATAGCACATCATTAGAGGTTTATTAAAATTTTAATAAAAGAGAAAGGGGATAGGTAATATTGAATTAAAACTTGTGTCTCAAGTATTTTATGAAATTGTTTATTTATGAAATAATATGAACTATTTATGGAAAATGCTTTATGTCATGTATTCTTAACACCCACAAAAGTCACGGCGATTTCCGCAAAATCAAGATTTACTTTTCTCTATTTTTAGTCAATATTTATTTTTATGAAAATCAATAAAAACACGTTTGTTTTTGTGCTATTTGTGAGGTTTATTATTCGTACTGAATAACACTGCTCAATATTTATAAACTGATCATCTTCTACATTTTGTCAAAAGTCTTGAGTAAATTAATATCCTCCTATTTAATCCTTCCAATTAATCAAAAGATCAAATTATAAAACATGATCGTTATTCGCATGCTTGCATGGGGAAACACATCATGAATAGTGGCTTCCATTTCTTGGCATTACTTTGAGTTTCTCCGTTGTGGCTGCCATACAAGTGGTAAATCACGTCTTTCGCACCTGCAACTTTGAGGGCAATCGAAAACCGTTGTTTTCCCATCTCATCATAATCTTACTGATTAGTAGTTTGTGGGCAGAACAATGAGATTTTGTACCTCTTTTTTCAGAAACATATAGAAAGTTAGAAACCCTTAGTCAGCCTCTCATGTTCAGACCCCAGAGCCCTTTTCTTCCCGAGCACTGTTCACTGTATTGTTCTGCCCAAGCCCTGTGGTTTCCGGGCATAACATGCCGCACCTGTTCACCGTAAAATATTGTTACAATTTTACTACATTTAACTATTTAAGACTGAACAAATAGCTGATTGTAAGTGAATGTTTACTTGTTGCTGCAGCTTCCACCTGCTCCGCCTCCGCCACCATTTCCAGAAGGGTATGTTCCACCTTCAACAGCAGAAACTGAGAAAGGCCCTGAAACTCAGGAAGCAACTGAGTCACTAGCACCTACTGTTGATCCCATACTTGATCAAGGACCTGCAAAAAGAATGAAATTTTGATGGGTACAGGAAAAGTTGATTAATGTTTATTCCTTTCAGGAAGGCTTACCCAAAAGATGGTTAACTTTATGTTATTCTTTGGTCTATATAATATGTTGTTCTGTTATTGTTTCACCATGAATGTAAATATTCTCTATTAGGCTCACTGAGATGGTATCAAACTTTGACATTTCATTCTAGTCAATATATGGACCGAACAGTGTAAGCAAAAACAATCTTAATTATCATTGGAAAATTTCTGTCCACTGCACTTCGCTACGTGGACTTGCTTTCATCTAGTTCCCTGAAAACTTCATTAAAATGCATTTTTTATTTTTTGTTCAATTGAGTAATGTATCCACAAGGTCATAAATTGAATTGCCTATGATTCCTGATGAGTATTAACCTTGAGGAGCTAAAACGAATCAAGAGTGTAACGAATAAATAAAACATAAACTTTTTTCTACAAAAATTTCAAGCTAAAAGAATCCAAGCGAGTAACATTCGTTTTATGAGTTGGAGAGTGACAAATACTTGTATATATTGTCAGAACTTTAAATAAATAACATTTTGGTACGTATACAAAAATATATATTTAACTATTTCAAAAATACTCATCAACTTACGATGTGTGCATACATTTATTTAAAGTTTTTATTTTTTATTTTTTATGATCAAGAGTTTTATTACTAGTAAGGTCTTTACCGAGCATCATAGTGAACGAGACTCTACCATATTTTACGAAGGGTTGTAGAGAGACCAACAAATCATGGGGCTCATACCAATAGTTTTAGTACAACATCAAAAACATACATGATTATGACTACACCTAGCCTACAAAACAATACACGAAAATATAATCAATTTCACAACCTAATACACCTTGAGTCTTTACATCTATTACATAGGGATTCAAAGTAGCTATGAGGAACCAAATCTTCTGCACCCAACTCCATAAGTTCCTACTCTGCTCTCTCAATTCTCCTGATCATGGTAAATGGACAATGGTGATTACAATACTCACCACAGGTCAATGGTAGATCAACGCATGCCAATAAAGAGAAAATGTTATAGCATCAGTCATTTAAATTCGTGAGAAAACACCTGTCATTAAATATTATTTTCACAAGAGAATATCCTATTCCTCCATAATGCACACCCATCAATTATTAATCAGCTCCGAAGCACTAATTATGGAATTTAATAGGAGCATTTCAAAATGCAGAACCACACCAAATTATCTTCACTGACCACAGAAAATGGATTAGGCAGCAATCTTCTAGATAGCATAGTGACCCGCAAATAAGATAGAAGAAAGTGTTAGAAAGTCCTACATAGGAAAAAAGATGACATCAACATATGTATATGTTTACAAGAGGGACAATCCTCACTCACACGCAAAGGCGGTTTCACCGCCCGGCGACTCCGGGCGGTCGTCCGGGCTCGATCGATAATTTGGGCAAAATCTGAAAATTCTCACTCGCAAATAGGCTTGGAAAAGACGAATTTACCTCCTAATTTTATTTAGCACACTATTGATGGGTTCATCTCTCTTATTTTAACGGGTTAATTGTTCAAATTGACCCTGTAATATACATAATGTCTGAAAAATGACCATGTAAAATACAAAACATATATTCTAGCATTGTAACTTGAATTTCTTTTTATTTTTTACCACCGGTAGTCTAAAAATGTGACCTACAGGTTGAATTTTTTCACTATTTTTTTCATACATGTTTAGCACGTTAAAATATAGCTTTACACAAAATTAAATTTCTTCAATCAGGAATAAATTAATTATGAATTTTTATTCCCTCATAATTATGAATTTCTTAAACAATTTATAAGTAATTTGTATCTCGTTTAAAAACTACAAAATTTCATTGTGAAGGTTCTTATCATGTCCTAGTCATGCCTATAAAATTAGGGAGCTAAATTTGACCTGTGAGTATACACTTACGCGGAACAAAATTTCAATTTTGCACGTTTTGGTTGAAAAATCAAAATAAATTTAAACGACTTCGAAATGCTATGAAACTTTACGGATCCATTTTATGTATTTTTATAGATGTCTCTGCAAATAATGAGTTAAAAATTCGATTTATAGGTCGAGATTTCCGTTGTTTTGTTTTTTGAGTTTTTGACACTTTAAAAATTCATAATTAGTTTGTCGTTTGTCGAAAATTTATAATTTTTTTCTGTGTAAAGCCATATTTTAACGTTCTTAACTCGTCGCTAAGAAATCATCAAAAAATTCAATTTCTTGGTTGCTTTTTGGTACTTCGCGTATATTACAGGGTTATAAATAATAAGAATTTTGAATTACATGTTCAGAATACAATTACAGGGTCAATTTTTCAGACTTCACGTATATTACTTGGTCAATTTCAATTAATAACCCTATTTTAAATTGTACTTTTGTTGTCAAAATGAAGAACCTCTTTTATTTCGATTTATGACTGTTTATACATTATGTCACATGTGAATTTGCTATAAATTTTTTGCCCGGACTCCATAAATTTCCTGGCTCCGCCACTGTTCACAAGCTGATTTTGTAAGGTTAAGTTAGACTCCAAATTTCTACATGGAATCAAACATATAAAGCCACTTTACACTTTCAACCGATTAGAATCGATATTTTTTTACACTTTAATAACTGTTTTGTAACTCGTTCCTCCTTTTTCGGTATCGATAGCTTGTGTCTCCTATGATATTGTTCTTCTCATCTTCAACATTCTATGAAGATGCGTTGCTTAATTAAGATATTAGGACGGTGATGGCTTTCTCGTGAATTTTTTTTAATTAGGGAAGAATTTCTTCATCATTGTTATTCAAATGGTAAGTTGGTTATGATGAAGTTGTTTGATTTTGTTTACACTTTCATGTGCGCTCGTGTTCTGACCCGTTTGATCAATTAAATGAATTATTTTGTTATAACTTTAAGTGGTATGATTCTTTCTTTTAAATTAACATCTCCTAGAAATTGGTATGATATCTGAGGTTAAGCCGGCCCAAAAAGGTTTTAAAACTCATTTCTTCAAATCAAAATAGAATTAAATTGAGAAGCTCATCATGATCTCATTCAACCAATATGAACTATTTGAAATGGTGAAAGGAGGCGGTAGCGTAGTAGCTGATTATGGTGATGGAAAAGAGATACCATCAAAACCGTAAAATAAGAGAAGTAAGAAGAAGGCAATTATATGAAATATTTCATTTGATTTTTTTGCTTTCTGTTTTTTTAACACTTACGCTCATGTGTCTAAAAAAATATTTTTAATTGGTTTATTTGGTAAAACGTCTTTACGCTGTCAGAATGCTCTAATTAAAATCTTAAAATTATTTCGACCATTTATTTTGATTGAACAACTGAAAGTTGAAACTGTGTCATGTAGATATAGCGGATAATCCAATCGATATGGCTACTTCTGTAATTTGTTGTGCCTGTATCCGTCCTACACATGAGAATTTTTTATTTTTGTCAAATAGTTTAGCGACTAGAGAAATTCACCTTACAGATGAATTAATACGGTGTTTGAGGTTCAAACCTTAACCCCTACATATATTATGCATTAGTCCGTATCAAGTAAACTAAGCTCACAGAACAACTATTATTTATTATTACTAATAAAAATGAACAAGGTACACACTAATTTGAATTCTCTTTTTCTTATCTACTATTCACTCTTCATGGCGTAAATCTCTCCTCTTGTTGCTATTTATAAGAAAGACATAAATGCTTTTATCCACACGCGTGATATTGATATATAGATATTTTTTTCAGTGGATCGACACGAGTGACATTGCAAACAATTATTTTTTAGGAAAGTGACATTGCAAACATAAAAGTTAAATATTTTATTTCTTCGATGACCGCCTATATACACATTCGTCTCAAAATTGTTTAGCTGAACATCGTGATCAGGGTTTGAACTATAAATCCTTTACTAATGCGTGTGAGTTCCTAATAGTCTAACCATTTTATTTATCTATAAAAAAAAAATAATAAAACGGTTTTTTAGGACAAATTAAATTGAAAAATGTTATAAAGACATTTGATATGAACACAAATTCAAATTTGTAATTTTTCATTTCTCAACATATTCACCGTAATATCAAACTACACAGACGTGGATAACTTGCGGCCCTTTTGAGTTAAGGCGGAATCATGCTGCATACCCAACGAACAGAAGCTTAATGTAAGTTTCTTACAAAATTACTTGGAAGAACTATAAAACCTAACCTAGCACGTGTGAGGCTACAAATACATAAATAGTACGTGTCGAATTGAATGAACAACACGTGTCATGTTCTTGAGTTCTAAGAAGAAACAAGGGCGGTTAAGGAAAACCATGTTTGAGGAAAAAACAGCTTATAATAGTAGCAGCGCCTTATAAAACAACACGTGCAGTACTTGTTTGACTTGGTACCACGTCATTGGACCCCACTTGCTGCAGATGTTATCATATCCAACTCATTGCTGACTCACTTATCACAAAACAAATAATTCATTGTGGGTCCCACATAATCTCAAACCTCTGTCATTTTGTCTTCATGGAAGAAATCAGAATACACATCAAAAAAATACAGCTATGTTCTTAGAGTTTTTGATTTGTGTTTAATCCAAATTATAATATGTCTATAAGTTTTTAAATTTAATTGACTAAATTGAGTCCTTAAAAAAAGAGTCCTCAATTCTAATTATGCATAATTTTTTGGATACTACTTTACCTCAAGTTTTTTTTTTTTTTGGGTGAAGTACTTTACCTCAAGTTTTACTTATAAGAAAGAAAAACAACTATTTCAAGACTTTAATATTAATTAATCAATAAATTAGAATTAAAAGGTTAAGATAAAATATTTAATCAAAAAATTCAAAATAAAAAAGAATTTTTTGACAAGCATTTGTAAATTAAATTAAATTTATAATATACACAATAACTTGCATGAACCAAGATGTGGTAATGAGTTTGATCTATGCTTATTGCGTATGAAAGAATATTCGTCAAAAAACGTTGATTTCTTAAATAAATCCTAAATCATGAAGGATTCATCTTTGATTTTTAGTTGAAGATACTTTGGAAAAAAAATACGTGGATGAGACTATACAAGCATGTTTTGGCTTAACTTTTGGTAGTTCAAATTCAACTCCTAAAAATGTAACTATAATTTTGTGGACTGAACATTCTATAATCTATGAGTCGAAACAGAAATCATCCTATAATCAGAGATTAGTCAATATTGTTTTGTCACTTATGTGTGCTCATACTAAGTTGTTTTAGCAACCTACATTAAATTATTAATTTTACTATATTTATTCACATCACTTAAAGGTTAATTTAATAAAGTAATCATCAAAGTGTATTAGGTGTGTAAAGGATATACTAAACATATACTCAAATTCAGATAAGAATAGATTATTATGATTATATAAATCAAAAGATAATCACACTTGTTCTTATGGGACTCTTGTCCTACTGGAGATTTGTCAACTTGTTTGGCACTTTATCTTTGAATAGAAATCTTCTAAAAACGTTGAAGGTCGGTTTTTCCTTGGTGATAAATAGTAATAAAATTATTAAGGTATCTAGAAATATAAATGTTTGATAAACATGTTTGTCCTAAAGATGGGAAGAAACAAAGAAAAATTTAATGTTAAGATTTTCAGAGAAGGACTTGAGAAGTTTCAATTCTCAGGGAAGGACTCTCCGGCCAATTATAAATAGCATCACTCCAACAGCCACCCCTTCATACTTCACTTCAATTTCCTTATCTCTTATTCTCTTTCATTTTCATTTTCATCAACTCTCTCAACCTCAACATGACTATCCTCATTGATCAACCTGATTATTTTGGTAATTTTTAGCCCCTTCTTTATTTTTAGCAAAATTTTATTTTATGTTTCCTCTCACAAAAATTTCGTTTTTTTTTGGCAAATTTATGTTTTTTTTAATTTTATTTTAAAGAAAAATTTATCTTTTCCCTATCAGAAAATATCATTTTTAGTTCAATATATGTTTTTTTTTTGCTCCTATGGCAAAATCAAAAAGAAAAAATAGTTTTCTATCTTGTAATTTTTCTTTTAAAAAATAATTGATAGAAATATTTATTTATTTTTTCTTGATTTTGTACCATTTTCCTTTTGATTGTAACTTAATGGATGGATCTGGGTCAAACAAATATAAATCGTTGGAACTAGATCGGACGACTCACATTTTAAAATTTTAATTATAAATTAGTGATTTATGAAATTGGATCATGAGAATTTGATTAAAGTCTGACTTGCTTGGCCCGGTTTAATTTCGTGACTCTTGAATCAGATTAGAACCAGATCCATAAATTGGGTTGATTTGGATTTTCAAAATGTGCACAAAATTGTGTATTTTTTATATTAAATTAATTGGTTTATTATTATAATATTATTACAGGATCTGATGTCGAGGCAAAGACGGTAGTTGCTAATGAGACAGAGCTGGTGTTGGACGGTGGATTTGTTAAGCCACAGGCCAACTCATTTGGTCACACTTTTAGGTTCAATTTTTCATAACTTACTTTTCACTGTCGGTAATTTACACGGTATAAAAATCAAACCCAATTGGATTTACTGATGAATATGAAATTTTTATATTTTTGTATCATATTTGGATGGATAAATCTAAATAATAGTTTGTTTTTTTGGCTATTGAGATGGATAAATTTAAATAAAAATGGTTTTAAAAATAGATCATATTAACTTATACTACTTCAGAGACACAAATTAAAAGTTAACGGAGGAATTTAAAAATGGTCTTTTATATTAAGCATATGAATTTCAAGTATTTAAGATTTTAAATGCACAGTTTTTAAGAAATTATATTTTTATTTTTGAGCTGTATTTTTTAGATCCCTCAGTATCTCTTTAGGCTGAAAAATACCTCTTGAGAGTTATCTTTCGAAGATGTTAAAACTAAAACTAAACAAACGCAATTAAGAAGTTATCTATTGAATGATTATAGGGGTTTAAAAAGCACAACTCATTATTCTATTTCTATGTCTTGTTCTTTAGGACAGGCCCATTGAACTTCTATTAGGACCCAACCAGTATTATAGGCTGTAGTCCAATTTGTTTTACTATACAACACAACTATTCAGCCAAAAGAAAAAAGAAACAAAACTATTATGAATAATAAAGTTGCAATTTGTTTTAAAGTTGGTACCATTTATTTGGGTGTGTTGGTGCTATTACTCTCAAAATTTGTTCAGATGAAATTTTATCTGATATGTTGGTACTACTTGTTATTTCACTTGCCTAATTCTACTGTGGATCACAAACTATGAAAAGTAAAAATGAATATATTCTCTAATTCTTCATTTTTTTTCCTTCTTCACATGTTAGTTAAAAGGCTATAAGAATTATCTTACATTGATAAGCTATGGTTAATCAGGGATTATGCTGCTGAAAGTGAGAGGCAAGAAGGAGTGGAGAACTTCTACAGAAAAAATCACATTTACCAATCCTTTGATTTTGTAAGAATCTACCACTAACATTTCATTTATGTTTCCTTATGAAAAAATGTGCATATAACACATTTGTCACAACTTGTGCTAGCAATTAGCATACACTTAAAATTATGAATGTATAAATAATGATATTAATATCATAACATATACAGGTGAAGAAAATGAGAGAGGAATATGGGAAATTGAATAGGGTAGAGATGAGCATATGGGAATGTTGTGAACTTCTGAATGAAGTGGTGGATGAGAGTGACCCTGACTTGGATGAACCACAAATTGAGCACTTGCTACAAACAGCTGAAGCTATAAGAAAGGACTACCCAAATGAAGATTGGTTGCACTTAACTGGCCTAATCCATGGTACTTAATTTCTATTTTCTTAGTTAATTACTACATTCTAATGACCCTGACTTAATTACATAAAAGATATATTTTTTCATGTGCTTGAAATTTAGCATATGCTATTTTTTTTCTTCCCTTTTTGGTTTAATCAATTTGATTCAATGCAGACCTTGGCAAAGTGCTTCTTCTTCCTAGTTTTGGGGGACTTCCTCAATGGGCTGTTGTAGGTAAGTGTGACGTTCCATTTCTATAATATTAGCAGAAAGACGAACACTAATGACCCCGAAGTATGTTTTATTTTAATTGTTTTGTTTCACTTTTACAATATCAAAATTTTGGTTTTAATATTCATGTTACATGTTTAAGTTTGAATTGAAAAAGAATTATACTTCAAATATGTACAGAAAAATTTCCAACTAAAATTGATAGTTAGTTTTGGTTGAAAGTGTGATCTCTTAACATTTTATATATTGGTATAGGTGACACATACCCAGTTGGTTGCAGATTTGATGAATCCATTGTCCACCACAAGGTAATCAATCATTCAACTTATTTTCTATTTGCAAATTATGGAAATTAAACACCTAACATATGTTATATTTCCACTTCCAGTACTTTAAGGGAAATCCAGACTATAACAACTCTGCATACAACACTAGATATGGAATTTACTCTGAGAAATGTGGACTCAACAATGTCATGATGTCATGGGGACATGATGACTACATGTATCTAGTAAGTCCTTTCAAAATCTAAGTGATTTTTCTTTCTTTCTTTCTTTCTAATGTTGCATATTCAATTTAATGTGTTATTATTTCATATATAGTGAAGAAAGTTCTAAAAATTTGGGTGTTGTTTTCAGGTGGCAAAGGAGAATAAGACTACTCTACCCTCGGCTGCTATGTTCATCATAAGATATCATTCATTTTATGGTAAGTTCAACTTAGAAGTAAAAATTCCCTTGACCAAAAATTCACATTAAAAGTTCATAACCAATCAAATCAATTTTGTAAATCTTATTTGACACAATAATTGTTTTGCAGCTTTACATAGGGAAGGAGCTTATAAACACTTGATGAATGATGAGGATGTTGAGAATCTGAAATGGCTCCACATTTTCAAGTAACATTCTATGATTATTATTTATTTTGTAATTTTTATTATGTCTGCAAAGAAAATATTGGTTAATGTTTTCTCTAACATTAAACTTCTTGTACTTTCAATCAATTGTAGCAAATATGATCTCTACAGCAAAAGCAAAGTTAGAGTTGATGTTGAAAAGGTGAAACCATACTATATCTCCCTCATTGAAAAGGTAACCAAATTAACAAGGTTGTTTTTCCCCATAGTTTTTGCCTAGAGTTATTAAGTTTTTACTAATGCATCTTTATTTGCTACAGTACTTCCCTGCAAAGCTGAAGTGGTGAAACATTGGAGCCTTGAAGTGGACAAATATTTAGCATGATAATTAGTTTAGTTTATGAAGTAAAGGGAATAAGCTATTAAGTTGTGCAAGTACCTTGGATTCATGTTTTTTTTTTTTATGGATGAGGATTATTGTATGAATTAATATTTGGAGTTTTTTTTTTTTAAAGTTCCTGGAATATTCAAGACCCTCTAATTTGGAGTTGTTTTTTAAAGTTCCTGGAATAGCTTGAAATGCTTGAGACTTGAGTAAGAGAACTTTAGATTGAATCTTCACCGGAAAATTAAAAAAAATAGATTCAAAATTATTTAAAGCAATTTCGGGGTGACTATATTAAATTAAAAATAAATAAATAAAATGTTGTCTAATTTTTATTAAGTTGTTGCTGACTCTGCAATTTCTTTTCTTACAAACCAAGGTATGAGGTATTATCTATGTAACGCCTTAAAATTTTTATTGACATTCATTATTTCATTTATCATGAAAAAATATGAGGTGATTTTTTCAGGGTCATGCTCTCCCTTGAACCTGGGTGGGTCATGACGACGAAAGTCAGCCAATTCCCTTCCTGCTGCCGCAGTTACTTCCCTTTAAGCCCTCTCAGTTTCGCGCTGGGCTTTAGCCTCTGCTTGCTGCACTGCAATGTTTGCTTGTTGAGTCATTGCTTGAGCTATTGCCTGCATAGCTTGAACCACTCCACCAGAATTTTCTCCTTCATTTCTGGTAGAGGAAACAGTTCTGCGAGGGGCCATCTTTAATTCCTACAATATTCCTGGGTTAGAACATGACTTTACATTTAAACCCGGGGTAAAACAATAAGAGAGGAAGAGAAGAAAGAAAAAAAATCGTAGGAACTAAGAAGGTTACTAAATCTAATTGACAAGTCAAAGGCAACAACCTCAATTAACTTTACAACAATTCTAACTAAATAAAGAAGATAAACACATTTTAAAACATGCGACATACAAGTTGACGTCTATCATATCCTAATTTTTGACCGAAGATCCTACTTTTACATGCTCTTTTGACTTGGAATATTCCTTGGTTTTTCAAGGAAAATTTCGTCAAAGAACTAGTACTTTAAAATAACTCATTTTGGTTCATTTTCGGGCCCATTTTTTATTTTATTTTTTAGTCTTTCTTTTATCACTTATTTTATTTTTAGTTTTTATTTATTTTATTTTTATTTGGAAATGGCCAATAAACACCCGACTTTCTCCCATGACCCCGACAAGTGTGGTTCGAGGTACAAATGAACCGATAAACAAATTATGGGAGAAGTGGTCTAGTCCAGAAATGCTCTCAGAAATGAGGAGGACCTCCAACATTCATAAAGGCTTCTTTACAATTGGCCAATTGACGACGGTCGAAGAGATCTTTGAAAGTGAAGAAGGCGTCGCCAACTAAAGATCCATCTTTGGACAGGACCAAGAGCATGATCATGAAGTATCGTGCCTCATCAGAACCATGTTTGGCTGCCTTCCCAAGGATGAAGTTGATTTCCATCAGGTTGGGACGTCTGCCTTGGAGCATTTGGGATGCCAAGACAACCAATTTATATTCAGTGTGACCACTGCGAGATAGTTTCTGCATGAAAGCCCATTTCCCGGTACAAGGCCAGTAATCAATAAGATACTTCAAACATTCTCATGGTAAGGATCGCAATTCTGCCTTTTTGTTGGAAATTTTTGGATGATAGGTGGAGGTAGTTCCAAAACTCAAAAGGTTTTGAACTACATAAATGGTTATCCTTTTGGAAATATGGATTATAATGTCTTCTGGGAGCGAATCCATTAGGTAAAAGCCACAGTAAACGTTAGACCGCAAGTGACTACAAGAAGAAACGGTCTATAAGTACCGCCTTATCTTTGTAGTAACCGCCACGTATAAGGCAGTTCTAATAGTAATGGGAAGTTGATCAGGCTTGGTATTAAAGAGCAGTTACTTATTTGGTGACAAATGAATTGAGGTAGTGCCAAAAGAAGATGTTTAGCGAGACCACATCGAAAAGGTCATCTAAAGAAGCAGAAAGATCATGGTGTTAAATATTAACAGCATACAGAGCAGTTTCAAAAATGCCGATGTTTTCCTCTTCTGGGATGTATCGTCGAAAATGACATTTTTGGGGGGCATTTGTTACCCTGTAAATTTAACAGGCTCATTTAATATGGTCGACATTTGTTTGACCTTTAACTTTGCAGGAATCAAAGAGCTTTCACATGCAAATTGAAGAGCTTCAACAAAGCATCAAGCCTAGAGCGTATGGTCAGAATCTCGACAAAGCAAGGCTGAAAGGATGTTTAGCGTCGAAGACAAGCAAAAGACGGGAAAACACGATTTCAAGCAAAAAGAGACGGTTTCCTTTTAGTGAAAAATGTGGGACAAGTAGTTGTCTAAGATGGAGGAAGTGATGATCATGAGATTAATGGTTCGCCATCTAGTTGTTTAGTATAAATAGTAGTTTCCAAGACGGAAAGTGGGTCGCAAATCATATACAGAATTCTACAACACTCAAACTACCGGCGTCTAGGGAAACGAGTTATACAGAATGTATGTAAACTGATTTGTAGACCACCCCTTATATTTTAATGCAATGCATTTTATCTTTTCCTTGAGTTTACGTGCGTAACCTTACTTTTTTCTTGCTTTATTTTAAGCTTTTACTTGTAAACTCAAACCTGTCGAGAGGTAGTGCTTTTTATTCAAACCCGTCATGCTCTCTAAGCAACCTGAGTGCATTTCGTGGCCTTTTTTCAAAACTTTTTCCTATAAAAAACCTTTGCACAACGGTCTTGAGATTTTTAGTTCGATCTCGCTTGTAATAATCAGAACAAGCCCACGTTTTCCAAAATCACAGGCAAACACGATGATGATATGTTCATCGTCACATAATCGTTCCATAGTCTCAGAGAATACGAAGAAGAAAATGAGATACAAACAATGTATTTTTTAAGGGGTGTTGGAGAAAATGGGATAGAAGTAATAGAAGAACTTGCTTATATAGGCATATGGAGGTTTTTTTAGACATTTATGGTTAATGTGGTTTTTAGCCATTTAGACGAAGCCACGTAGCCACGTATGGAAACATGAGTCTCGAGGAGATGAGAAGTTAAAAGCTTAAAAGTCAGTGGGGTCTTTGATCTTTTAAATTCTCCAAGATATTTTCGCATTGAAAAACTTCTTACTTTCCAAATCCCCAGATAGTAATGATAAGTTCAGAAACATATCAAGACATTGGGTAAAAGACGATGGATTTTCATGACGAAAAAGAAGAGAAGGGCAAAGTTCAAATGAACTAGAGAAGGAAGGAAGAAAAGACACATACCTTTTTAACCAACTGCCTTTGGATGCTTATAACAATGATGTTATCTACCTCGATGGAAAGACACGATGCGACGAAGTTCAAAAACGTTTTTTTTTCTTTTCCTATATGAAGATACAAACGAAAAAGACATTTTTTGGGGCAATTTGTTAGCCTGTATTTTGGGACAAAATTACCGAAGGGACAAAATTCCAAAGGGAAAAAATTACCGAAGGGACAAAATTCCGAAGGGACTTTTTCCGAAGGAACAGAAAAAAGAGGGAGAAGAAAAGAATAGCTCGTCAACACAAGCTAAATGAGGGAGAAGAGAGAAAAGTTCTTTGACAACTCAAGAGAACTTTTTGGTGTGTGAAATTGTGAGGGATGAGGGCTCTATTTATAGGTGAGGAGGTTGATGAAAATGGAACATTGGTTAAATGGTTTTTGATGGGGAATTGAATGAGATTGATGGTTTTGGAATGTAAAAGTTAACATGAGGAATCTTGGCCATGAATGGTGGCGCGGTTGAGATAAAATTTTTTTGTACCTTGTGCATTTTATTTTTGGACTTATTCTATGTAATTAATAAAAAGAAAATAAAATTAAAACTAATAAAATAAAAATAAAATAAAAAAGTAATAATAGAATAAAATAAAAAGCGGGCCCGAAATCAAACAAAAAATGAGGCATTTTAAAATACCTCTCTGCCGAAATATCCTTTGAAAAGTCAAAGACTAGTCAGGGTCAAAAGGCGCATGAATGAAGGGTCTTAGGTCAACAATTGGTGTATGACACCCTTAAGTCACCACTCATCATCAAGAGCAACGACTTGGGGGGCTACTGTTCTGGACCGGCCAAAAGGATCTTAGATCCATTTACTTAGGCCCAATACAATCCAAAGCCCAAACACCACGGTTGGCAACATTACTTGCGACATACCCCTTCTCCGCGAAGGGGGATGCACAGAGCAGGCAAGACCTGTTCAAACGAGGTACAACGTCTCTTTGCACGTTCCCACAATTATTTCTCTGGCGATTACACTTCCCACGATTTCGTAATCGCCAAACCCAGGTGTGTCGTTACAACGGCTCTGCAGCCCTCCACCTCTATATATAGGGGACTCTTAACAGTCCCCAAGGTAGAATCTACTCTTCCTCTGAAGCCTCACTCTCTGATCTCTACTAATTTGAGCGTCGGAGCGCCTGCTAGTACACACCCCCCCGTCGTTCCAAGAAGCATTCTTGACGCATTCTACCACCACTCAAACCACTGTATTTAAAGCACCGACAATCACCTTCTGATCAGGTACGATCACTAACATTTATGTTTCGGAAAAATGGTTTATTCTATATTTAACCCCATACATGTATTTATAAACTTGAATTTGATAAAGACAACCAAATTAGCGTAATTCATCGGCGGATGTGATAATTGTCGTTGAAGAACTGTAATTAGCTATAGAATGTAAAATAGTGCCAATAAATAAATAAATTGATTCAAGTAGTAAAAGATTTGAGTTACTAAGGTAAGTAGTCAAATGTTCAATCTTTAACTCTTGTATATAGAGAAAATTCGGTTGTCAATATTATACAAGGGTGAAAGTTTGGTGCATATAAACCAAATGGTTTAGAAACCCGAATATCTATCACTCGTGTCATGTTGGTTCATGAATACGCCTTAGTTTACCTGTATAATGTTATAGTTAATTTGTTAAGGGTAGGAAGAATATTTAATAGCAACATGGAGAGATTGAACTTGGACCTCTTTGATAATACCCATTCAAAGATTAATTGTAGAATTTATGACAATACTCAAAGTCACATCCAACGACTCAGTTACTTGGAGTTATATATGGGTCTTCTGAATCAAACAAACAAAGAAGATTCATGTTGTTATTTGATAATGTTGCTCTTAACTCGAGTCACTAGCTTCTACTAATCAACCAACCATTTCCTCAACATTACTAAGGCATACTTGTACATTTTTCCATGGAAAAATCTCCTAACCAAGCCATATATTTCTCCATCTGATGTATTTGACTCAAATCTTTATCATATATTTTAGTTACTTATAAAATGAATATGTTAATTTTAAAAAATAAATCAATTAACTATAAACTGTACACTGAAAAATGCCAAAATCAAATTTATTGGTAGGAAGGTATGTATGGTGGATTTTTTTTCCCTTTCTAATGTTGCATATTCAATTGAATGTTATACCCAAATTCAATGGCGAACACCCAAGTCTCATCAACGATTTGGTAATTAGGAGTCTTTGAATCTTCTGAATCAAACAAAGATTCTTGTTGTTGTCTGACAGTGTTCTTAACTTATGACTGACTCAGCCTCACCTCTTTCCTCAACATTGCTTAGCTTTGCCCTCCCTTACACGCTCAAATTTGCACCACACACTATTTTTCCATGGAAAATTCTCCTAACCAAGCCATGTGCATCTCTATCTGATTTATTTGACTAGCGTATACCTAATAAATTTTTCTAGACGTGGAGTATTTCTTAATATATTTTTTGTGATTCATTAATTTTTGAAAATTACAAATATTTTTTCATATATTTGGTTTACTTATAAAATGAATATTTTAATTTTTAAAATAAATCAATCAACTAATCATACTCTCACAATTTACCATAATTTGTTTTAAAATATTTTTACAAAATTTTTAAGAAAAATGCGAGAGAATATGGTACATTTAGTCTTTTTTTTGGGTACAATACATACAGTCGTTTTAAATCAATTGAAATTCATTTATTAAACTTAAAATGCTAATTTGTATACAATATTTTCACTAAAATATTCAATCATAATATATGATAATTATATAGATTTTAGTAAAAATCAATGCTAAAACATGACACAAATAAAATTGACAACTCAAATTGAAGCGGAATGCAACTCTCTAGCAGTATAAATGCTTCGTTGTATAGGATTAGCACTCATCATTCATTAATTGCATCCCTAATGAAGAAAACAATAATGGGAATCGTATTGCATTTTCTTTCAGTGTTGCTTGGTGTCCTTACTATTTTGGTTTTGATACAAGCTCAGGATCAATCAGGTATGGGTTATTAATTTGTATATAGTTGCTTTATGTCACATATATAGTTCTTACTACTTAATATATATTATTATTTCTTTGTTCTTACATATATCTCTTCTCAGGATTCACTAGCATAGATTGTGGCCTACCTGAAAACTCAAAATACACTGAGAAGATCACAGGCATAGATTACGTATCAGATGCTGAATTCATAGATACAGGTGTAAGTAAGAGTATATCACCTGCAGAGATGATTACTCATCAACAACAACTACATCTTGTAAGGAGCTTTCCAAGTGGAGCGAGAAACTGTTACAAAATAAATGTAAACAGTGGCATAAAATATTTAATCAGAGCTACTTTCTATTATGGAAACTATGATAATCTAAATGAGCCACCACAATTTGATCTTCATTTTGGAGCTAATGTTTGGGATACAGTGAACTTTCCCAATGCATCACTCACTACAACCAAGGAGATTATTTACACTCCATCACAAGATCACATACAACCATGTCTTGTTAACACAGGAAATGGGACTCCATTTATTTCAGTCATAGAATTGAGGCCTTTGAACAATAAATCATATGTTACTGACGCGGCTAATTCCGTATTATCACTCTTCTTGAGATACGATTTAGGTTCCATTACAAACTTTGAATACAGGTAACCATATATACATTGCATGAATTTCACTTGGATACCATTGACTTTTGGTGCCTTTGATATCCTTATTCATATATCTCTCTTAACTAATCATTATTTCTTGTCTAAAGAATTTATTTTAATAATTCATTAATTATTTTCTCTTATAAAAAATATATTAAAGGTACCAAAAACACCAAAGACAAATGATACCCGGGTGAAATCCATTAGCTATAGTAACACATTATATACCAATTATATAACCAATGATTCAAGTCATGGTGGAAGTCTTTAGCCTTATTTTTCAACCACCATGAAGACAAAAATTTGACACTTACTCTCTCAGATCACTATTATATAAACAAAAGATCACTTTTTAAATTCATTGAACAATTGATGTATTTGCATCAATTGTTCAACAAACCTAATATATATATATATATATATGGGGTTTGCTACAATAAATGTTAAAATATCCATTTACAATTTTATCCTTCAGATTTGTCTTTCTCAATTGACAACATAAGAGTATTTTTTGTCTAAAGTAAAAGGTGCATCATGCTAAAATAGACCTTCATGAAAAAGGGTGGGTCTATTGTAGCAAACCCCATAATGATCGAAGGGAAGATCAATTAGTCGAAGATAAGTAAGAACAAACTTGTCTCTCAACTTTACCACAAAAAAATCTAGCATGACACAACGCATTTTGAGAAAAAAATGCAGCTAATACTCTACCACTTCAACACAGAAAACTATAAAGAACCAATAAACGTAAAATAAAAAATAAGTGCATGTTTGCTTTTGTTTTTAAAAACGGTTTTCCGTTTTTGAAAGTTGAAAAGAGTTAGGGCTTGTTTGACAATTTTAATATTTGAAAACATTTTTAGAGATTAGAAAACGAGAATTTTTTTTGATAATCTAATTTTTGAAAATTGATTTTAGGAAGAGAATAAAATATGTTTAATTATCCTTAAAAAAATATGTCTAATCATATTATATTAAATAATAAAAAGTTAAAATACTCATGATATGTTTTTTCTGGACATGTAATGTCCATACTATATATAAAGAGAATACATGTTTTGCGTTGCATTTTTCACTTCCAATTTTATCTTTAAACAAATTTGACTAAGAAAAAAAATGTTATTTTGTCCCTAAATATAAGCTCATATGCAATTTAATAGGTGCATATAATTTTTTCAAACATATCTCTTATTAATACTCTAATTTATCTTTGAATAAGAAAAGTTAGTTACACATATATTTGGGTCATGTATAGGTACAAAGATGATGTTTATGACCGCATCTGGATGCCTTATGAATCCAGTGATTGGAGACGAATAAGCACCTCACTGAACAATGACGGTCTAATGCAGGATAGTTATAATTCACCAGCAATTGTGATGCGCACCGCTGTTACACCAGTAAATGCCAGTGCCCCATTACAATTTCATTGGGATGTAGATAATGTAAATGAGCAATACTATAAATATATGCACTTTAATGAGGTTGAGAAGCTAACTGGAAATGAAACTAGAGCTTTCGATATGACAGTGAATGGAGGCAATTTATATGGACCTCAGATACCCGAATACCAAAATGCAAAAACCGTATTTAGTACAAGACCTTTGACTGGAGCCAAAAGGTATCTAATTTCCCTTTTTAAAACGGAGAGCTCAACCCTTTCACCCATCCTAAATGCCATTGAGGTTTATAAAGTAAAAGACTTCTCACAATCAGAAACTCAACAAGATGATGGTAAGCAAGTCCTTTAGTTTATTTGAAAAACATACTATCTCCTCGTCCGTCTACAAAGTATATTTTCAACTAAATTAACTATTTCTTTCCCAGCATATACTTGATTATTTTACATTTTTTTATGCAATCTGTAATAAATACTATGATTAAAAGACAAAGTAATTATCTCTCCTCAATGGTAATTTTTAATACAAATAGCTAACAAATTTAATATTAGCATCAACTTTTTCGATTCTTGTGATTTAGTTGATGAAGTCTTATATTTGGTGAGAGATGTAGTATATGATTTTTAGTGTCATTTGTGATGTAAAGTAAATATGTACAAATTGACTTGAAATTCTTTTGAACTATTTTGTGAATACTATCACAAATATTAGTTGATACTATCACAAACATCAAGAAGGACTATGAGGTGGCTAGAAATTGGCAAGGAGATCCATGTATTCCTGCGAAGTATATGTGGGAAGGCATAAATTGTAGCTTTAATGGCGCAAATCCCCCAAGAATCATATCTTTGTAAGTTCAGACTCCCTTGCATAAACCATGCATAAATTCAACAACTTCAGCCACTCACTCAAAGTAATTCTGAAAATGGAACAGGAACTTGTCTTCAAGTGGACTGACAGGGCAGATAGAATATTCCATATCACAACTCACTATGTTGCAGTACTTGTAAGTACCTAGTTAATCCCGGTCTGGGTATGTTTGGACGGAAGATTTTGAAACCGAGAGAAACCCTTATTTTTCTTTCTAAATTAAGGAAGCTTTGTAAGATGTTTCTCTCTCAAAAAAAAAATGATCATCTATCATGCTAGTACTTGAATTTTTTAAATATCAAATATATACCAAAAGAAAAATTTAACCTTCCAAAATCCTTCATTCAAAACCCTCCGTCCAAACATACTATTTTAGCATATGAAGCCCCCATGCTACCAGGTGGAGGCTAGGCATTAATGCATACAACCTTATACCTGCAAGTAGGGGAGCCTCTTTCTAGGATAAATCTCATTTGGATAAATGATGAAACTGTGTGTATCTTGATTGACAAAGAGATTCCAAGAATTACAAGGAGTTACGGTGATTTTGAAAAAATATACACTTGAGTTTACAAAAATAACGGTTAATTTTGCCAAATCTACCGTCAATCCAAACTTACACTGTATCCATTCAATCAAATGATTATTCTCTCTGAATTGGGGATTCAAAATTGTAACTGTCCATATAAATTTTTCCTTTCAGGGATTTATCAAACAATAGCTTAAACGGCCCCTTACCTGATTTTCTGATGGATTTGCGGTCACTTAAATTCTTGTAAGTCCCATGAAATGTAATTTCCCTTACCGGATTATTTGATGGAATTGCGGTCACTAAAAGTCTTATAAGAAGATGATAAGGTGTCATATTTATTTGTCATATGTAAACAGAAATGTGGGGAAGAACAAACTTACAGGGTTAGTTCCAAGTGGACTCCTTGAGCTATCACAAACAGATTCACTATCACTGAGGTATGCTTCAAACTCAAAGCTATATTAGTTCACATAATATTCAACAAAAAACAGATTTTCAATAAAGCTTTTCATTATAAAGTTAGTATATCAGTTCATTTTTGTTGATAATTATTGGGTCATTAGGGGAACTGCAAGATCATCTACATAAGTGAGTTAGACACCATATCTTAACCCAAAATTTTAAAGCGTTAGGTTTATGGGTTCTCTCACTTATATAATGCTCAACATCCACTTTTCCATCAAATGTGGGACTCTTTCTCACACTTGAAATACCAGCAAGAACTGTAGAGCTAGTTTGTGTATATAATCATAAGCTCAATTCACTCATTTTATTTTCCTGTAATATTTATGACGATCAAGTCAACAATAGTATTTGAGTTTCTTCCTCCAAATATTAACTTGGCAAGGTAAGTTGGTTTGGGGGAGGTATATTAAGGTCTGAATGATAACAATGCCATAGCTATTTTAGAACTTTTATTGAAATAGTTCAATCTGTTATTTTTCTGAGATTTTAGCTTCTGTTTGAAATTGTTTATCATTAATGCAGATATAATCAATTCTGTCAAAAAAAATAAAAATGCAAATATCACCAATGATACGATAAGACAACTAATATCTAACCACCTTTGACTTCTTTCAGTGTGGATGATAATCCTGGTCTTTGTACGACAGAATCATGCACAAAGAAGAATTTGTCTGTACCACTGATTGCATCGTTTTCAGCATTAATTGTTGTAATCCTATTGATTTCTCTTGGATTTTGGATATTCAGAAGAAAGAAAGGTACTTTAAATATGATATCAGTTTATACTACTTCATTCATGTTTTAATTTTTTCCACATTCTTGCATATGATTTCCATTCAATTTTTTTCATCACTGCTGTAGTTACGCCTTCAAATTCTAAGAAAAGGGGTTCAGTGAAATCAAAGCACCAAGCATTCAGTTACTCTGAAATTGTCAATATGACTGATAACTTCAAAACTATTATTGGAGAAGGAGGATTCGGAAAAGTTTATGTCGGTGTTCTACAAAATCACATTCAAGTTGCTGTTAAGATACTTTCACCATCCTCAATGCAAGGTTACAAGGAATTTCAATCTGAGGTTAGATTGTTAGAAAAAACACATATTCAATTTTGATTTTAGTTACCTTGGCCAGGTCCTATTATTGTCGTGTTTATTATTTATTTGCACACACTGTCTAGTTTGTGTGTTTTTCTGTTTTGGTTTTAATTTGTGCAGGTATAACTCTTGAGTGGTTTTCAATTTTCTTTTGAACCAACAATTTACATTAAGATCTCTGCATTATTTTCACAGTTAACTTTCTTAGATATAAAATTTAAAATGCAGGCACAACTTCTAATGATTGTTCATCATAGAAATTTGGTCCCTCTCATTGGATATTGTGATGAAGGTGAAATCAAAGCATTGATTTATGAATACATGGTCAATGGAAATCTCCAACAACACTTAATAGGTAATTTTGTCCTTAAGTAATTTGTCAGCATCCATAATAGATTTGGTACAAGAACCTTTTTTTCAATCAACTAAACTGACAACACTAATAGAGGTGGAATGCAAACCTATCCCAGGTAGCCTTTTCGAGACATAATAGTTTATACTCCTTCCGTCTCATTTTAATTGTCACTTTAAAAAAAAATATTGTCTCAAAAAAAACTATTCCACTAATTTTTTTTCCAATAATATACTCTTATTTATTGAATTTCACTCATTTAACTATTCCACTAACTTCAATTAATAATGGCTTCCACAAAAAAAACACTAATTAATAATGGTGTTTTGATAAATGATACTATCTTTACCATTGAAATCAACACAACTAATTATTTTCTTAAGAACCATACACAACTTTAAGGGACAATTAAAATGAGACGGATGGAGTAGTTATGACAAGGATTATAAATAAGGCAGAGTCAGAGCAATATTCAGAGTTTCAAGACTAATGCCTATAATTTGCATGCAGCAGAAAATTCAAATATCTTAAAATGGAATCAGAGACTTAACATTGCGATTGATGCAGCACACGGTAAAGTACTAATACTAATTATGGCAACATCTTTCTTGCATATTGTACCCTTACATTGTACTAAGTGTTGATTTTTCAGGATTGGACTATCTGCATAATGGATGCCAACCACCTATCATGCATAGAGATTTGAAGCCGTCCAACATATTACTTGATGATAACATGCATGCCAAGATTGCTGATTTTGGTCTAAGTAGAGCTTTTGATAACGATATTGATTCTCATATATTCACGCGCCCTGCCGGTACACTTGGTTACGCTGATCCCGAGTAAGTGCTAATATGAAAAATCAAATTTGATCAACCATATTTCAATATTTTTTTTGAAGAGGCAACCTTATTTCAATATAGTTATAGCATTTTTACACAATTATTCATTTCACACATTGGATTGAATTCAGATGCAAAATATTGATGCTAAATAGCTGAAATAAATTTACCAATGTGCTTCTTGTTGTTCTTGGTCAATAATTTGTGTAATCGAAGAATAGATGGAAAAGAAGCAAAACATAATAAGCTTAAGGAGTAATTATGCAGTTTGTTTGTTTGTTTTGTTAATAGATATCAGAGAACGGGAAACACAAATAAAAAAAATGATATCTACAGCTTTGGAATAATTCTATTTGTGTTGATCACCGGTCGTCAAGCAATAGTAAGAGCAGCTGGAGAAAATATTCACATACTTGAATGGGTTATTCCTATAATCCAAAAAGGAGAAATTCAGAAAGTTGTTGATCCAAGGTTGGAGGGGGGATTCAACATCAATTCAGTACGGAAAGTTGTAGAGATCGCCATGTCATGCATTTCACCAAATGCATCAGAAAGGCCAGACATGAGCCAAATATTGGCAGAGCTGAGGGAGTGTCTATCTTTGGAGATTGTTCCGCTACATGAAGAAAGAGAAAACGATGTAATAGAATCGACTTCCTCACTGTTTCAATCAGTAACAGCTCCTTTTCCTAGGTAACTACCATATAATGATCTCTTCCTCCTATTCACTGTCACTCCAAATGTTCTAGATAGTCCTCGTTTGTACAATATATAATATAATGTAATTTGTACTTTTGAAGTTTTCTTGGAACAATTATAATCCCTTCATATGTATAAATTATTGCATATCACATATGTAATTGATGGCATATTATTTAAGAATGTGTAACTACAATCGTTGTAAAATTGACCGAGAAGAGTCCGAGAGTGAACTACTCTTTGTAGTGACAGTTGTTATATCAATTATACGGAGACACTTATTATGTGGAGGTGTGATTAGTCTTTATTATCCTCATGCTGCCTATAATACCCAGATGCAGCATTAATCATTTTTACCATCGGATTTTCAGAATGACATATCTCTTCCACAAGATTTACATTTCTAAAAGATGCTGATACTTGACTGTCACCATTAAGATTACATATGAAATGGTTTTTTGAGAACGGTTGAAATTTTATGTGATCTTCAACTATGCTTCTTCTATGATATTTCCTAAACTCGCATGTGGGACATGGACATTGTATCTTCAACAACCCCCATATCGAAAGCAAAATCTAAAAATTTACTTGAGTTAGTTACATACATACTCAAAAAAGAAGAAAAAGGAAAGTTATTAGACTATGAGTATTACATACATACTAAAAAAAAGAACGAAGTTGGGAGAATAACTTACTTTGGAAGTGGATTTTGGGGTAACCAACTACGTTCTCTTTGGATTGGTGAATAGTTTTTTCTCTTTGAAATAAAATTAAAATAGGTTGGTAAGAGTACCAAGATTTTTTTTTGGTCAAGTTACACAATGGCTAGAAATTCACCTCTTAAGGTGGATAAGTGAGAAATCTTGGGTTCGAATCCCAACCCATGTATATATAATGCAATGTCCATTCCAATTGAGCCAAGCTCAGGGGAAAGAAGTGAGTGACTGGCCACAAGGTTACCTAGAATATTTCTTTTCTTTAGGCTCTTGAAAATGCTTATTTGGACGATATTTTGGTGTCCTTGGGCGTTATTGGATTTGAGCTACACTCGATCTTGTCCTTGGGCGTCATTAGGATTTGAACTAGGGTAAGAGAAGGGAAAAATCGATAAGCCAGAAAGTGAGATTAGAAAGGAAGGATGAAAAACCTTTTTGGTGGCCGATGATACACCCTTGAAGAGTAATCATGTTGAAAGGATTGACAAAGGGACTATTTTCTTTAGGTGAACAAGAAAAAAAAGCTATAGAAAAGCTTGAACCTTCTTTATGCCAAGCCAATCAACCTTATTAACTTCGGCTACGTCAAGAGGATTTTGCTGATGCTTGGGACTGCAGATTCATAACCAAAGGAAATATGCTGTAAAAGTCCAAATTTCCTGGCCACACTTCTTTGAAAATTGCTGTATACACATTTAGTTTGGCTGAAAAACATATAAATTACTCAAATGCCCCCTCGGCAGTTAACTGCATCGGAAATTAACCGGCGGCAGTTAATTGCCGAAATTCAATTTCACCCGTCGGCACTTAAGTGCCGTGGAGTGTCAACAGTTGATTGCTCGCAGATCCCAGAGAAGAAGCACTTGACTGTTGTGGCAGTAGTGAATTTTGCAGGTACCACCTACAACATTAATCTTGTCCATGTGATTATAACAAGATGAACATGCTCTGATTTGGTGATGCCAAACTATGAGGCAAAACAAGATTAAAATTCTTAATGAAAACTTGAAAATCATGAATTCAGTCATATTATTTATCATTAACATACTCTTCTATTATTTATGCACCTTTATTATCTGCGAAGGAATCAGAGGGTATGGATTTATACAAGCAAGCTATGACATGGAAGGTAGAGATGTGAAAAGCTCTTTGAATTTTGCTGTTGACACTCCACGGCACTTAAGTGCCGATGAGTGAAATTGAATTTCGGCAGTTAACTGTCGCCGGTTAATTTTCACGGCAGTTAACTGCCGATGGGACATATAGTAATTTATATGTGTTTTTCAGCCAAACTAAATGTGTATACAGCAATTTTCCACTTCTTTTGAAGTATTGTTATTCCTACTCTTTGGTTGCAAACCATAGAGAAAATCCAAGATGGACCACATTCTTTTAATAAGACTGGGATCCAATTGGCTAAAATTTTGGTCAAAGAAGATGGATGATTCACCATTGAGAAGGAAAAATCATTGTCACATGAAAAATGGGTTAGTACTCTCCATAATGCTTGTCCACTCTCATTTTTTATTTCTTACTTTTCTTAAAAAACCGAGTTAGAATTGTATACAAAAAACGGTATAAAGTGGACATACTTAAAGAACCCCAAGCTATAACCATATTGGATTTCAATAAGGGAACATATAGTTTCCTGAACGACTGCTATATATAGAACCAGTATAAACAAAAAATTATGCTCCATAAAAGCAACGTGGATGGAAATGTCCCTTGAAAAAGTAAGCCTAGAAGGAGAATGGGAGTATCATTGGTTTCAAGAGCCTCAACCCCTATGACCGACAAGCCAAGTAAGGCAGCCTTGCCAATAAGAGTATGGATCATCATGCCCCAAAGGAAGATAAAAGAGTTAACACTTACGGTGATGTTGTTTATGAGATTTTGGTCGCCTAACGCGCACCTATTATATGAGCTCGAACTAATAATTTGCTTGTTAAATTATACAGAAAATATAATACTTCATACAAAAATGGACTGCTAATTTTTGTTTTTTATTTTATTTTGGGACCCAAATTTTAGACTTGTTTTTTTTGGTCTAAGATTCTTCGCTCTGCCTCAGATACGATGTTAGAAGAGGATGCGAATAAGATGCTCTACGCTGAACTTCATGCCATAGCATGATCATCTCTTAGATACACTATCTCCTCTAAACATAATCTTTAGAAATTTCAACCCCGTAAATCCAATCCAAATAATCATAAGATATGTTCTGAACTCACTCGACTTTCTTTTGAAAGTTAGCCAATCATAAGAAAAAGGAAGTTCAGAGTTGGCAGGCTCGAAAAAAGAACGTCTTAGAAGTCATGTAGTCAGCAGGTCCGATAAAGAATGCCTTAAAAAAGACTAAGCTTCCTTTATGCATCTTTTAGTTTAGTATCTCCAAACCTAAAAAAGACTGAGCTTCCTTTCTACATCTTTTCAACACTTATTTTTTTTAATGTTAAGGGGCGGCTTCCAGCGTCCCTTCTACAAGAGTTTGCAAAAAAATAATAAGGGATGGGTAAGTCTGGTAGACCAATGAGAAAAATGTTAAGGAACGTAGTGTGTTTTTGGTTTTGTAGTGACGAGAATTCAGTTTGTTAGAATTGAATTTTATTTGAGATGACTTTAACTTAAATAGATTTATATATGGATACATTAAGTAAAATTGATTCTTATCGATTGATGTTTTATATAGTTTGGATTGAAATTACTTTTGGATGTGTAGTTAGCAAAATAGGTTTTAATAGTAATATATTTTTTTTTGCAAACCAAGTGTAATCTCGGCTCACAACTGTAGAGATGAATCCGCTCGAGGTAATTGAAATTTATTTAAATGATATTGAAAACTATATTTCATATCCATTTATTATTTATGTCGTATTAACAAAAAAATCATCAATATTATAAAGTAATGAAATGAACAGTTAATAACAAACATGTTATCTAAAATAAATAAATTAAATCAACATGATTAGTAAAATTAAGTACCTTAATACAAATAAAAAAATAAGCATGGTTGATGGCTCTGCATAAGAAATAATTTGCCATAGTAAGTTAAATCTAAAAAACTTAAGCATGGGTCACCGTTCACACATAAAATAGACAAACAGGCAAATAGTAAAAAAAAAACTGTCCAACAAAAAGATGGAATAGATTCGATTTGGCGCAGAAGCATCTAATACGAACTTTAAACTAAATCAATTAGCCTTTAATGAAACCAAACATTGTATAGAATACTTAATACTCATAGCGTGTATCTCATCCAACGACCTATGAGTCTTTTGAATCATTCAAAGATTCAAGTTGTTGTTTGATAATGTTGCTCTTAATAAACTCCGGAAACATTGTAGACATATTATATCGAGACACATCTCATAATATATTTTTGCGATTAATTTGATTTTAATCATTAAGAGTCTATCTAATGATGACTGTACTATTATAAAGTTTCCCAAATTATTCAAACATTATTTTTAAGTAGTTAGGAATGAAAGAGACATTTTTTATCCTAATATTCTTAGAAAAGTTATTTCCTAAAATAAATCTAATATACTTGAAACAAATGCCCCCTTGATGAGAGTTTTTTTTTCTTCGTGTTAACCCTTTGGTTCGTAGGGAAAAGAGGTCTTATAATTTGAATTTCGACCATGAGAGGTAAGTAAAACCTGAACGTAAACCATTCTACTAAGATGCGAACTCAGGTTCTCCTGAACGATGAATTTAATGTCTCTAATGAGATTAACTCCAAGGAACGGAATCTAAAGTAAATAACTAAAAAATAAAAAATTTGACAGCGTTTTGTGTATGTAAGTTGAAGTGGAATGAGACTCTCTTAGTAGTATAAATACTTCCTTGTATTAGCATTTATACAAGAATGATGAGAATGTTGCTGCATTTTCTTTTGGTATTACTTGGTGTCCCCAGAATTTTGGTTTTTATACAAGCTCAGGATCAATCAGGTTTGTTTATGGATTTTTCTATACCTAATTTATGTTACATATTTGTTACTAGTAATTATTATTGTAGCTGAAGTTATCTTAATTTGTTCCACAATTTATGATTGTATCAGGATTCATTAGCTTAGACTGCGGTCTACCTGAACATTTGAGCTATTCTGCGTTGGTCACAGGCATAAATTACATTTCCGATGCCAAATTCATAGATACAGGTGTAACTAGGAGGATATCGCCAATGTTTCCACAACATCTAACCCATTTGAGGAGCTTTCAGAGTGGAGTGAGAAATTGTTACAGAATAAATGTAACAACTGGTACTAGATATTTAATCAGAGCTACTTTCTATTATGGTAATTATGATAATCTAAATGATCCACCACAATTTGATCTTCATTTTGGAGCTAATGTTTGGGATACAGTGAAGTTGATCACCAATTCATCATTGGCCACATTCAGGGAAATGATATACACTCCATCACAAGATTACATAGAACCATGTCTTGTTAACACAGGAAAAGGGACTCCATTCATTTCAGCTATAGAATTGAGGCCTTTGGACAGTAAAGCTTATGTCATATACCCATTAGTATTCTCACTTTTTAGGCGATGTGATTTAGGTTCCATCACAAACCGGGGGTAAGTAGAATACATTGCATGGAATCAGCTAGAAGTACACTAATTAGCCAACTATATAAATAAATAAAATCAAAGTCAATTACTGATAAAAGATTTGTATTTGCCATGTACAGGTACACGGGTGATGTTTATGACCGCATCTGGTCGCCTTGTGAATTATCTAGTGATTGGAGACGATTAAACACCTCACTTAACAGTGATGATCTAGTTCAGGGTGAATATAAACTACCAATAACTGTGATGAGCACTGCTGTTACACCATTAAATGCCAGTGCCCCTTTACAAATCCAATGGAATGCAGATAATGTAAATGACCAATTCCACGTTTTTTTACACTTCAATGAGGTTGAGAAGCTGACTAGAAATGAAACTAGAGAAATAAATATCACATCAAAGACCAGAGTTAATGAATACGATATACATATATACCGGAAAGAAAGTACCTACTGGAAAAGATATTTCACTGGAGCCACAAGGTATCATATTTCTCTTACCAAGACAGAGAATTCAACCCTTCCACCCATCCTAAATGCCTTTGAGATTTACAAGGCAAAAGACTTCTCACAATCAGAAACTGACCAACATGATGGTAAGCTAGTCCTTTAATTTATCTAAAAAACTTACTACCTCCGTCCACTTGTATAAGACCTTCTTAATTCTCTCATTATAGGTAAACTTATCAGACAATGCTATTAGTCAATAATTAAATACTACTACAATTTTTTTAAATTTCCCTGATTTTGTCAACGATATACTATATGTAAGGAAGGAGGTAGTATAAGAATATTTAGTGTCATTTGTGGTGTAAAGTAAACTATGTGCAAATTGGCTTTAAATCCTTATTCAAATGTTTTTCTGAATACCAAATACTAGTTGATACTATCACAAACATCAAGGATGCTTATGGGGTGGCTAAGAATTGGCAAGGAGATCCATGTGGTCCTGTGAAGTATATGTGGGAAGGCCTAAACTGTAGTATTGATGGCTATAGCATCCCAAGAATCACATCTTTGTAAGTTTAACGTTCCCTAAATAAACCATGCATAAATTCAAGAACTTCAATTATCCTCTAACTTAAAGTATATATGGCAATGGAACCAACCAGGGATTTGTCTTCAAGTGGATTAACAGGGCATATAGCATCTTCCATCTCAAAGCTCACTATGTTAGAGTACTTGTGAGTTCATCATCTCATTATGTTAAATAAAGGGCGGCCTCGGGTATGTTCAGACAGAGGATTTTTGAGAGTTTAGGGGAAGACTTTATTTTTCTTTTCTAAATTAATGAAGAAATAAAATATTTCTAAAAGATATTAAGTGTGATTGAAATATTATATGATTATCTATCCTATTGTTAATTTAACTTTTTCAAAAGCTCAAACATATACTGAAATATACACAGTGCATTACGCCTGCAAGCGGGGGAGACAATTGCTAGGATAAATCTCATTTGGTTAAATGGTGAAACCATATGCATTCAATAAGATTATTATTCTCTCTTTATTGGAGATTCAAAATTTTAACACTGCATTTAAATTCTTTCCTTTCAGAAATTTATCTAACAATAGCTTAAACGGTCCCTTACCTGATTTTCTGATGCAACTGCAGTCACTAAAAGTCTTGTAAGTCCCATGTTGATGAATCAAATGTAATTTCATTGATTATTAGCATAAAAGATAAAAAAAAGTGTCATATGTTTGCAGAAATGTGGGGAAAAACAAACTCTCAGGGTTGGTTCCAAGTGAACTCCTTGAGAGATCAAAAACAGGTTCACTATCATTGAGGTAAGTTCTATACTCAAATCTACAAACACATCATTTTCTATAATTTGTCTACCAATTCCAAAGAAGATCCTTGTCCATCATTTAACCTTCTCAAATTTTGGTTTTAGATTCCCCATGATTAGGGATTTGGTTGGTATGAATGAGGTAGAAGAGTAGGGATTTGGGTGGAAATCGTTAGAGTAAATATTTATCTAGCAATACTAACCACTAATGTTTGTCATTAATTCAACAAAAAAAAAACTACTAACAATTGTCATTCAACAAAAAAAAAAAACAATTTTGGTTGTGAATTTGTCGGACGTTGCAACTATATTCTTGAATGTTTCTTAATTACAAACAAATATATAATTGTACCATTTGATAATAATATTATGAGTTTTCCATAACATTACTAACATAAGATACATTTAGCTCTACATTTGTAATTGATATATTCCAAGACTTCTCACGGATTAAGGACCAAAGTAGTTGTTTACTCTTACCAATTTAGTTTTGGATGAGGAAGAAGAACCAAGAAATTCAATCGTTCAGTTTCGTCCTAACCGAAGTGTCACATTCATGTCTGCGTATGTGGAGTGTCACATAGATACTCACCATGTCAGCTCATGCAAGTTACAAATTCGAGGATATTTTTGTCTATTTGTAAATTTCCAGGATTAAAATGTCTGATCCTTACAATTTTAAGGACCAATTTGATAATTTACTTTATGTAGTATATATTATAAAGAGTATTGTCATAACTTAAAAGTTTGACTTATACATATATCAGCAATGATATGATAACTAATATTTTAGCACCTTTGACATTTTTCAGTGTAGATGATAATCCTGATCTTTGTATGACGGAATCCTGTGGAAAGAAGAAGTTTTCTGTACCACTTATTATTGCATTAATTGTAATGTTTTTGATTTTTCTTGGATATTGGATATTGATGACAATCCGTCATATCACATTTTTAGAGTCTTTTTAATTAAGTTTTTAATCTATTTTTATTAGTTTAGTATTTAATTTAGAGTATTTTAAATAAATTTTGATTTTGATTTATTGAGTCAAAGTAGTGTATTTTTATCTATTATTACCACAAGGCAAGGGCTCCATAACCAAAGAGTAAACCAGGATGTGATTTTGATAGATGGCTAGCAAAGAAAATAGAACAAAACACATGATTTCTAGAGTTTAATGTGATTGAAAACAAAAAGAAAGACATCAACATGTGGCGTGTGGCATGGAGCAATTAATAAGCCAATTGGGCCTTTAACCAAGATGGATTTTTGTTGACCCGAAAGAAACAAACAAAGGAAGGCAGCAGCAAGGTTATAAAAAAGAGAAGGCGCATCACATGAAGGAGATATACACTTTTGGAGACAAACAGGAACACGTTTTGGGCAGAAGGTATCACATTTTTGATTTTTTTTGGTATCTTAGAGAGATGATATTTCTAGAGAGAAACACAAAGTAAGGTAGTTAAGAGTAGATTCAATCCAAAATTTGTTGAGATATCATGGATCTAGGCATTGAATCTTCATCTTTTCTTCATCCTTTGCAAAGCTATCATAGACATATGTACCTACATCTACCCTTGTGGGTTTTGAGGTATTCAAACAAGCTATTATGTAATCTTTTGATCATTTAATATATGGTTCTAGCTATTTATTCAATGTTGTTGTTATTCTTGCATTTACTGTTTTATTGAGG
>Ga0315915_1000752_pt1 | contig 35607 bp, 20 predicted proteins | sample MpolbnodulesMG_FD_207738 | JGI IMG/M metagenome (GOLD analysis project Ga0315915, IMG submission 207738) | Medicago polymorpha root nodule microbial communities from Los Angeles, California, United States - branched nodules | ecosystem: Host-associated > Plants > Roots > Nodule | place: USA...
CTATTCAGGATGAGTTGTGTTGCTTTTTGTCATATGGTGTTGCTTATCAATTCGTCTTTCAATCTCAACCGCATATACTATTCTTCTTCATTTTTAAATTTAATCAAAATTTCATTCTCGTATTATTATATAACAGAAAGCTGCCTACTCCACTGAAAAACAATTTAATAGATAGATAGATAGCTAAGGCAAAGTAGAAAGCCAAGAATATAATAATAATAATTAATATGGCTACTGTGGTTGACTCCCACTTTGGTTGAATTAATGTATGTTGTTCAACCATCGGAAGTTTGGTTGGGAATGATCAAAACATGATGGGAGAAGAGTAGAATTCTTGCTCAAAAGAACATGCAAAGCCATATGAGTTGGGCTTTCCAAATGGTTTTTCCCCATTCATTTGGGGCCAAGCTACATCCAACACCAGCAGATAAGTTATACACCCCTACTTACATAAACTTCTTTTTCCACCCTTAGAGGCACTTAAGAAGTATATACTTCTAGAAAAAGCACAATTTTTGCCATTCTAAAAAATATGTGACTTTTTTATAAGTGTAGAGGGAGAATAGCTTTCCCCTTATTACACCTTCACTGCCTTAAAGTTTGGAAGCAATTCACCTTAACATATCCCTAATAATATTCGACAGCATTTACATTTTTTGAGAATTATTTTGCTTCTTTAACCAAATACATCTTCCATTCCTTTGCTCTCTTTTGATAATAGCAAAATATTTCATGCTAAGATAGAAATAGCATTGATAATAATAATATAATAATAATAATAATAAACTTATGATGGCTGGCATAACAATCATCATTGCCAACTGAGAACAACAAATTTCTCTGCACTACCAAGAATGAATCATATACACAAGTTGTTGAATAACATCCCTTCAAGAAATTTTGCATGTGTATCTATCTATCCGTGGCAAAGTTGTGAACAAAGTTGTTGTCTATCAGAAGAGCTAGTATTTGACAGAGGATAAATGTCACTTCTACCATTGCTCATGCATGTGATGTTAAGTTGATTTCCGAATTCCGTTGTCTGCATAGAATATTGTATCAAAACCAATTTAGATAAAAGAAAAAACATTGTGTAACAATCTTCTAAAATGTTTGAATCAGAAACAATGAACTAGAAAATAGAATTGATAGAAGATACACAAGAAATGAGCACTCACCTCACAATAAATGCTTTGTTCCTGACAACTCCATTTTGAGGTAGGAACACAACTTAAATAATGACACCACGAGCAACGTTCATTCAAGTTAACACCTCGAAAGAGTAGAACCATCCCAGTAATGAATCTGTCAAAATTATCCAACTTTAGATTAAATACTACTTTACAAGCAATGACATAAATTCAATCTCTACAAACAAAGTATTTGTGAAAAGAGTATCCAAGTCCTAATCCTATGTAAATACCCTCTCTTATGTAAACATCGTCTCATCAATATCAATGCAAATCTATATCCCTAAGAATATTAAAGGTAATATACAAAAAAGAAAAGAAAACTAAAACGAACTTACCCTGCAATGAGTAATAGGAAAGACAAAACCCACAACACATATTGATAAGGTAAGTACTTATTGTGTTTAACAGAAAATGCATGAGATCCAGATTTAGATTGTTGTTGGCTTATCCATTTAAATTGAGGACGAATCAAAACGACAAATCCAAGAAAAAAGCCAGAACCAAATCCTCCTAGATGAGCGAAATTGTCAACATGTGGAAGGACTCCAACAGCTAAATTTATTACAACAATGACTATAAGAGTCAACAATGCAGCCATCTGCAAAACATCATGAGACAAAATGGAAAAATAGAATGGTTTAGGCGCAGACCGCAAAGACAATAAATTATTTATCAGGAAGCACTATTGAATTGAACACATTTTTTTAGTTCATTCACCTTATTGGCATATATCGTCCAATTAATGAAGAGCTCTGAGAGCATCCCTCCGAGTAAGCCAAACAATGCACCAGATGCACCAACTGAGATGCCCGTTTGTATGAATAACGAAGACAGCAAACTCCCTCCAAAACCAGATATCACATAGAGAAATCCAATTCTAACTGTGAAAGGTAGAAATTACAATCGACAACAAAGCTTTTTTATTGATTTCATTGCTAAATAAACTCAGCTGAGTTTCTTTTCTTCCAGAACATTTATGTAAAAACAATGATACTAATACAGATAATGGAACACTGTTGGTCAGAAGAAATATAATTACATACTTGAACAATGCAAGGATAATTACCAGAACCATACCAAATCCAAATTCTTGTTCAAGCCGAATTCCAATAAAAAGAAGACTCAACATGTTGGCAAGTACATGGATAGCCCCACCATGCAACCATATACAAGAGACAAGGCGCCAACCTTCGTGTTCATGAACCACTTTATCTACTTCTAGAGCACCCATCTTCTGTAATCTGAAAATGCAAGTAATAAATAGTTTTCGTCAGCACATAAAAAACATCTCCTAGAGATATATCTACCTAAAATTAAGATTAGTACTGTCCATTAGCTATTGCAAAAACATAATTTGGACTGAATTTGAGTTGAAAATTCTCAACTTTTAGTCATTTCTGAAATTTCATAGCCATAGAGAATGTAATATATGAATCACCGATAGAGACACAGACACAAGACAAACACAACACTCACACATCTGTTAGGTTTTTTATATTGAACATATGCATCCTTACAAAACCGACTTGCAAAGCGAGGACTGCCCATTTACAAACACGTGTTTTTGTTTCTAAATGACAAATGTTAGCAATTAGTTGTTATATTAATATTTACTCCTTCGTCCGAGTTTGAACTCAGAACCTCCAACTTCTTATCCCTTAGCTCAAATAAATTTAACTACCCAACCCCCCATTTATAAACACATGTTCATGTCATATCTCATTCAATGTGAGACTCTTAACACCCCCTTACGCCCAATCTTAGACATCTAAAGTGTGACCTGTGTGGCCAGATAGCAGGGACTCAACGGATCTTGGATAAACTCTGATATCATCTTAAAATTTCGATTATGCCTAACTCATTCACAAAACTGGCTTGCAAAATGACGACCATCCACCCTAATAAACTCATTCTCAAGCTTTAGACGAGACTCTTAATAACATCAACAGAGATAATAATTTGAGAAAATAGAATAATTGAATGTAACTACATTGTAATTAAATAAATAAATAAATAAAACATTGTAATTGTAATTGTAATTGTATGATAAGATGAAAAGATAAAGAGAAAAAGAAAACTCACGTAAAGGAAGAAGGACCAAAGAGAGGGTTTTCTTTAAGTGGTTGAAAGGAGAATCTTCCAAGAAAAGGAGCAACACAAGTGCCATGAAATGCATTCTCAGGACAATCATTAACATACATTGTAACAATGAAAATAACAACGTTGGCAAACACAAAAGTTGGAATAAGCCATGGAACCCATTGCTTAAAGAGCCTGAAATCACGATCACGAGTGACGGGAGGATTCGACGACGACGGAGACCCACGGCGAGGATGAACCTTAACCTCAACGGTGGTGCCACCATGTGGGTTCCTCCCTCCACTCATGATGATATTATTTTTTTTGGTACCCTTTTGAACAAAGATTTCAGATTTTTAACACATTTTGGAAATTAATGATTGGAATTAATTTTCCTCCGTGATTATAGATGATTTTGAAATGGATTTGAATCAGTTAGGAATTTTTTTTTTCTTTGTGTTGTGGAAAATTGTTTTTTATGACCAGCCAGAATCCAACAAGACCCTGACAAAGTTAGGAATTTGTTGTTGTTTGTGTTTGTTTTTGCATGTCTCGTGTTTAATTTAACTTGTTTATTTGTTGACGAGGATTGTTTAGTTGTAGGGTCTCTTTGGTTTTGAGAGGAATTCTTTACCCTCCTACGCCACCTAATTAACTTACCACGCCAATATTCTAATTTTTTTATAGCAAAAATATCATTTAATAATTGTCAAAAAAAATTATTTAATGAAAGAATCATTTATGACCCAACAGCAAGATGCTAAGGGTTTTCTTTTCGGTTAATTAAATGTTTTGAATTCGAATTCAATTTTGAGAATACAACAATGTTAAATCTAGTTTTACCATCTATTACTCGACTTATATTGAAATCAAGTTTGTGGTCCATTGCATATCTGACTAAAGAAATTAATGTATGTAGTTGCATACAGAGGACATAACAACAATCATTAGGTAAGTTAAATTGTTTTGCAGTTGGCTGTTGCCTTGCAGTTGCAGGCTTGCACTCTATAGTACTACGGTTTTCTTTCTCCAGCTGTATTATGTTTTGGCTTCGGAGAAAGGAAACAAAGATTAAAAAATAATTGAGTCAATTTGAATGATGTCACTTCCTCAACAATAAAAAAGAAATCACTTGTCTGTTTTCTTTCGTGGCATTTTCTACATTATAAAACGTTCATTCTCATCAAATATAAAAAACAAAGCAATCATTCAATCAGCTAATATTTTTATTACTATGTTGTGCAAATAAACAATTTTATTAGATTTTATGTATGGTCAAGCTCTCGCCAAAGAAATCAAGAGCATGCTTGGGAGCCGAGTTTGGTTGCCGCCACCGTGCATCACATCTTTCAAAAGCTAGAAAGTGTAGCTTCCTTCCATACAACCGAGCCTCGGGACCTGACATTCTAAAGATGCACCGCGGATCCAAACAAGTGCCGAGTACAATACTAATCAATATATAAAGCGAAAACAAGGGAACAAATAAGGGTAGGATTATAATTGTAACAGCCACATTAGCACTTTCATGACAGGTGATGCCTTTGTTGGTCTTTCCTAACTATTGCAGCTTTGTTCCTGGGTGTCACAGTTCACATAACCTTCTCAGTACTTGCAAAATTCAACTTCTCAATGACCTATGGTTTAAAATTTATCTTGTCCAAGAAATCTCCTAGACTGAGCAGTTGCATTTCCATTTAGGAAGAGTCGCATATTAATGGTTGGTTGGTGACAAAAACGGAAAACCAGAAAATGGATCAACATAAGTCACAACTTCAGCTAAACCAAAATCAATTAATCATCAAAATTTGCCAACAGTTTTAACGTAGGTGTGTCCACCACAAAAAAAAAAAAAAAAAAAAAACTTAGGTGCTTCCTACTAAAATCAAAAGACAGACTATGCAGATTCTATCAGGCAAACTTGTGTTCTCAATAATCAGGTTACTGAACTGCAACATCCTTTGAGTTTTTGCAAAACTGGAATGCATACATGAGTTGTTATCATTTATCTTTTTATGTAGTCATCAGAAGATATACCAGGCCTTTCAGTATTCAACAATCTCTGACCCGCCAAGCTTTGAACTTCCATATACTCTATCGACAAATGTGATTGGAACCTGTAGACATATGAAACTAAGGTAAGCTAGGAAGTGAATAATGAACAGGGTGGTAAGCTTGAACAGGGTAGTTACATTAAGAACTTTAAGCCTACTCTACAAGTATTTGGGAGAGAAATGAAGATGTAGCAAACACAATAAAAAGAAAAAGCTAAACCAACAAGCATTCAAATCCTTAAGCCATCTACTCTACAAGTATTTTCATCTTTAGCAAATTATATTTTCAGACAGTTTGCAATTTACAGTATGAAAAATGAAGTTCCACAGTCCAATTTACAAGTTTTATGCATAAAAGGGGCAAGTTATACATGACCAAAGAAAATTATGCTAGATATAACAAGATATGATGCATAAATGGTAAGCACATATAGTGATGATCAATGCTAACCACATATCTAACCAACCAAATATAAAGGATAATAACCATCACGAATTAAGAAACCGCACCTCTTTGATATGGTACCCTTTTCTGGACGCTCGTACTATCATCTCCATTTGAAAGACATATCCCTTACTAACACAGCAACTAATGATATCTTCAAGCACTGTTTTCCTATAAAGTCTACAAAGAACCAAAATACATCAATCTCAAACCAGTCAACAGGGGAGCAACAACACTCACCAAACTGTTTAATATCCTTTATCAAGCTCTATACCTAAAAGAACCTGTCAAATCCGAGACACCGGGCCATAAAAGTGTTTGTGCAAGAACATTTGCTCCCCTACTTGTTAGTTTGCGCATTAGATTCCATCCATGTACACCACTGCCTTTAACATACCGAGTCCCTGTAACTATATCAGCATCAGTTTCCAACTGCTTTCTGAAAAAGAAAAGGCAAGACTTAAGTTGTGGCAAATAACAATAAAACAAGAAAGACATTCTTGAAAGCTTTCCTTACCTAATGCAAATATTTTGGCTGCAGAACAACAAAAACATATCAGGAAAATAAAAATACAATGCTGCAACTAAAACTTCTCTGAACTAAAAATCTAAAACAAAGTTCATCCAACTATTCAAGTCTTGTTAACTTTCTATTCCTTTTCAAATTTAATCACTCTTCATGACTTTAATCTATTGTGTACATGTGAACAGAATAACTTACATGGTGTGATAGATCAGCATCCATAATGACAACAAAATTTCCGGAGTAAAAGTATCAGGACAGTACATTTATACCTAAACCCATCTTCCTAGGTCTTGCTCTTAACAACAGTAACCACAAGAATAAGCATGGTTACTCTAAATGATACAAAGGGAGTAACAAATTGATTGACATTTTTCAATTTCAATGACTAAAATGGCTATTTATGAATCACTACTAATTTATATTAATGTCACTACTTACAATCCGATCTTCTCCATAAACCTGTTGCAATTGTTTTACAACATCTTGAGTACCATCAGGACTCCCATCATCCACAACAATAACTTGAAAATCAACATCCCTAGATTGAGAAGTACAAAAGAGTATTAGTATTTGTCAATGTTAATAAATAGCAGCAGCTCTAAAGGGTGCAGCGGAATTTGAACAAATTGTTATTATACGATAGACTATTTAGTCAAAATGACGAATAAGTGTAACACCAACAGTTGTGATCGAAGGTGTGTTCAACTCACATGACACTAACACATGTGATTACATTCAATAATATCATTTTCGTGTCAACGTCTGTGCTTCATAGCAAATAACAGCTATAGTGAAGTAGAATTTGAACAAACTGGTATTTCGTTTATTATATGTAGGAACAATTATACTGTATTTGTTTTTCTGATTCTGCTTCAAATCCATTTTAATCTGAAATTGGAACAAATCAACGCGATTCGTATGTGTTTATTTATGATGAAGTGATTGCATTCTGTTTTTTTTTTGTTTTGTTTTTTTGAAGAGTCGTGTTTCACTTGTTTCGGAAATGTTTTATGTTCTAAGTATTAAAACTAGAAGAATGTTTCAACAAGGCGTTTGTAGTCCAACGGTTAGGATAATTGCCTTCCAAGCAATAGACCCGGGTTCGACTCCCGGCAAACGCATATCTTTTTTATCTCACATGGAAAGATTAATTTTATACGTTTTGTCAGTCACAGGAAGAGTGTCCTTTGTATTTTTCTTATTTTTGACAAGTAGTTCTTTGTCAATATTCTGTATATGAAAGGTTTCGTCTCAATCCAAAGATATACATAATTCCAAACTAAGGACCAATGAGGTTAATATCTATTTCTGTGGTATTAGTTCTTCCCCATATTTGTATCTTTATATTTTTGTGGTTGTTATTGTATATGTGTGTTTGGTATTGCATCTTTATAATCAAAATTCACATTGTAACGTGTGGGTTGCACAAGCTATCAATTTTTTATTTTATTATTAAATGTTGATATACTCTACATTGATGCAACACTCTTTAAGAACTCTCATAATGTTGTCAAAATACTAAATCTAATCTAATCTTATAACATTTAGGTGTAGTTAAGTCGTCTAATTAATCTTAATTAGAGGAGTTGTGCTTCCTTTTGCAAAACAATTCAAAATACAAAGCCAAAACATCAACTATTTGATCTAAATATGCAATAGTGAGAATGCTTTAGACAATTTTTATTTATTTATTGGTGTGATGCGTTAAACAATTTATTTGGGAGTAAATTTTTTATTATGACATGATCAATTATCTTATGTGCATTTGAACCTCTACCAAGTAAGGTGCATAGTTAGGACTAGGAGTACCTCTCCACACAGTAATTATTTTCCCTAAGAATAAAATTCACATTACTTGCATTATTCACAATTTCCTTCTAATCCAATTTTAATAATACATAAATCGTCTCTCATATAGAACAAATTACTTTCTCTACTAACTTTGACTCATCTTATAAAAGTCTAAGAGATTAATTTAGATATGTAAAAAATTAATTTGGGTGACAAGAAAATTGTAACTTGTAAGTAATCAAATTGAGTTTAACCAACAGAAAGCACATTTGTCTTTGTTCATTTCCATTTCTTATCTTAATCTTAACATATGAACATGTTGGCAAGTACGAGCAACAGCAGCACCGCTTTAGGTGGATGGACGGTGTTACAGTTATCCAAAATCAGAAACAACCGCTCTGTTTCATCTTCCTTCTCTCTTCGGATCTCTGCCACCTGCGATGACCGTCCTCATGGTCCATCTTGTATATATGTTGGTCCTCTTCAAACTGCCACCCAAGAAACCCTTGAAGCTCTTTATTCTCAGGTAACTTCTATTCAACCTTTTCTCCTTCTGATTTTATGCATAATCACTTATATGATAAGCGCTTGTATTTTTTATCTTTCTTCTTTTTTGTTAATAGGCAAGGGATGCATATTACAGAGGAGAACCTTTGATAGTTGATGACATGTTTGATAGAGTAGAGGTATCTTATCATTCTTCCCCCCAATTCACCACATATGCTTCTTAACTTCTTATATATATACTGATCTTAATCTTATGTTATGGTCACAGTTGAAGCTTAAGTGGTATGGTTCCAAGTCAGTTGTGAAGTATCCTCGTTGCAGTATCAGGAGGCAATCAACCTATGCTGATGCTGAGGTGATTTTCTTCAGTTTAGATTAACTTTTTCTTTGCTCTGACTTCGCTATCACCCTTATTGATTGATGAAAATTCACCAATTTTAGTTGCTGATACTTAAGTTTTAGTTGCATGGTTCTCTTAATAATGTAAAGAATGCATATTGGGGAGAATGATGTTGGATCTTCATGTGGCTGAGAAAGTTATTTGTGTGAAAAAATCAAATCCTACATTCATTATAGATCAGACCTGAAAATAGTTTATAAAGATAATAGACATCCGTTATATTAAAATTGATTGTGTGACGTTGAGTTAGGTTCACGAACAAATATTGAATGTTTTTGTTTTCGAAAAGGCGTTATGTTCATGTTTTGTAATACATATTACATCCATCTGGTTAGAGTGTTAAGGTTCCCCTACCCCTTTTCCCTTCTCTTTTTCTATTCTTGGTTTCTTCGTCTTAATATTGAATGATGTGGATGTAGGGCAGGAAGATCTGTCTATGGTTTTTGCATTAGCGAGTGCTTGGACCCTATTTTTTGCATTTGGTAGTTCAGCAATGGTTGGGCCAATGTTTTACAGCATCAACTTGGCTTATCAAAATGCATTTAATTTAGGATTATCATATGGTAGCCAAGCATCACAACTAAGTCCTCTTTTCATGGCGAATACCATTATCTTCATGGCACTCGGTTTTGTCATAGGATATCCGGTTGCTTCCGCTTCAGGTAAAAATCCTTTTGCTGCTACTTTTCATCTCAAGCCTTACAAATTTTAACTTTTTATGTCACTGCTTTTATATTCATATGTTATTACGTGCCTTTTTCCGACAGTTAAAACACTTCAAGGCTTGTGGAGGAATGACTTGGCAGCACTAAAGGGTTCATGTCCAAATTGTGGAGAAGAGGTTAGTCATTGCCCCCTCAAAATTTGTATTCTTTCATAGTCTCCTTAACTTCTCTGGCTGTTACCCATGCCATAGTAAACCATTGTTGGGTGTCTTTGACTAATGATCTTGTTTGGATACACATCTTAACCGAACACTTATTCAATAAGCAATTATCTTATTATGAGCTTATATAGCAGTTGTTTGTTTTATTGAAAAAAGAATGAGAGTGAACTCTATAATCTAAAAACAATTCATGACAGTTAGCAATATAGAGGAACTTAAATAAGTTATAAGCAACTTATGAATATATCATTCACTTTTTCATAAGTTCTTTCAAACACTTAAACAAGAACTTCATTAAAACTGTCTGAGTGAGTTGGATTCCTTATCTTCCAGGTATTTGCATTTGTAAGAACAGACAAGGCTAATAACTCACCCCATAGAGCAAAGTGCCATGTGTGTGAATGCTTATTGGAATTTCGCACCGAAGTTGAGGTAATAACATAACTAATATTGTTTTCACTTCTTGCAAAAGGCAGTGCATAACATTAGGCTACCATTTGATTTCACATATTATTATGAGTATAGAAACATACAGTACAGTATAGAGCAAGAGCTGCTAGTATTTTTCTCTTTTGCATGACACGTATGATGTTATCATTTGCAGCAATCAACTTCAAGATTTGGTAGACAATGGGTTTATGGACGTATTTACCTTGTGCGTAAATCCAGACGCCAAAGGGAGCTGTAAATTTTCCGTGACTATGATTGTCAATAGTAAGGAAAGGAATACAAGCAACTTCTGTTTATTTTTGAATTTTAGTCTAAAAAGGTTCTGTCTGAAGCCAACTTGTACACTTCTAGTTAGCAAGGAAGGAGTTGTTATGTCAATCACTAGACGCTTGATTTATTTGATTATGTGTTATCATTGTCAGCAATTGTAGTTATCAGACGATTATAGACATTGAAATGTAATCTTCGAAATGAAAAGTCAAACGTAAACCAACTTGTGTTCAAACTCAGTTGTTTGCCATTAGTAAGATAAATGACATTGATCTCAGCAAAAATATATTAGATCACTGGAATAGAGTTACGCTATTTTTATTTTTTTTTGTCTGTAGACAGAGTGGTAAGCAACATATGGAAACTCACACGTAAAGGAGAGTTCATGAGTTCAAATCGGATAACCACGAAACACGAAAGATTATATTGTCAGTTGAATTAGGTCCGACAAAGAGTTGCGGTAGTTTTATCATTGACAGTTCCATGACTACAACCATATTGTGTACCTAGCAAATGTGCGGTAGTTACCTATTGTTCCTAGACTTGATCATCATGTTACAAAAACAATTATTGTTCAGTTCGATTCTAACTTTTGTTTAAGGGATTGTTCGGTTCTTACTTACTGTCAAGTAAATTTAGCATTAGGTTGTAATTAAAGGCATTGCTGGTCAAATTAACATTTGATAATCATTCTACAACCATCGTGAGATTTGAATTATGTAGGTTATTAGGCTAAGCACCTCATATTCAAAATTCAAATAAGATTTTCGACATTTAAAATTTGAATAATTTAGATTTTAGACTAATAAACTTTGAAAAATTTAAAACCATTTAATGCACGCTTGTATTAGGAAAGGGTCCCTAAAAATGTGATACGTGATATGTTTTTTTTTATTTTTTTGAAATAGTGATACGTGATGTGTTAAAGATGTATGATATCATGGTGAATTAATTTGCCAATACTTTGTACCCAAAAAAAAAAATTGCCAATACTTTTTATGAAGGACGTAATATGTACTTATGTACATACCCTTCAAACTTTTTTCTGTCTTTAACTTCTAATTAACTTCTTTTTTTTTTGGTAGTGGACTTCTAATTTCAAATAAAGTCTATTAAAATTCAGGAACCAAAAAAAAAAAAAAACTAAATAAATAAACGTTTTATCTCCATGTCTGAACTATACATAAACTTTTATTTTTAAGGATATACATACACTTTTATAACCCTTTGTGTTTCCATATTTGCCTTATATAATTATCATAAAAATTATTTTTATGATAATTACATTGCCTTAATATGTTTCCATATTTGTATTTGATTTATTTATATGACTTAGTTTATCTTAATGATGTTCACATAATAGCCAAATATATTAGTAATTCCACATAAATAAATTCTACCTTTAAAATGCAGAAATTTTAAGTCGATTTGAATATATAGAAAGAGAATGGGGTGGTAGGTAACAATAATTCGAGTAAACAAGTCTGAAAAACTATTCTTATTATTGATAATTTCAGATTCAAACACCATATTTTAACACAAAGTTAAAACTAAGGCCTAAACCCTAAAAGAAACTCATACCAATTTAAATCACTTTTATTTTTCTTAATTATGACATTTGGGTTCAAATGCAAACGGTCCAACGGTATAGAGTTTTAAGGAAACACCCTTGGACACTGATCGTTTCACTGTTTTAAGAAGAGCTCCAATAAGACCACTTGAGGGTTTTAGTCCATTTGGTGCACTATCCAAAACAACGTTGCAATGGCGAGTTGCATAACTTATAATGTTCTTTGGACCTCCAATATAGAAGTAACCCTTCTCATCAGTCTTGGCTTTAAGAACCAACTTGTATTTGTTGTTGTTGCATTGGAGCTTCACAACGGCACCTTCAATTTTCAAAACAACATAACAATGTCATTGTTTTTTAGCAACAAATAATTCATAACGTTGGAGAAAGTTTTGGTCATAACTCTTGATGAAATAATACCTAACAATTTGGACACACAAATAAAAAATGTAGAAAATATGTTTTTGAAATAATTAAATAATGTGTTATTTTGTAGGCAAAAATAATGTGTTACGTTTTTGTATCTACAGAAATTATTTTCAACAACCTTGTCCTATCAATGAAAAAACACAAAAAGAATGCATATACAAAGCTATGGTTGTAATAATATTTATAGATCTATCTACACTATACATAAAATATTAGGGAAAAGGTAAAGAAGGTGCCAAAAAAATATACTAAAGTTGAAAGAATATATTATTTATGTATTTTTGATTCTTCATGCAAGATTGTAGGCAATGTTCAATGTGACAAAAGATCGTAGTAAAATAAAAATAAAAATAAAAAAATCTTTGTAAAATAAAAAAGCAAAAATAAAATAAATTGGAGTCTGCATATAAAGTTGAGAAACAAACCAAGAAGCGGTGTAGCTCCCTTTAAGGTGTCGTCACCGACATGGTTGCATGATTTGACATAAACAACTCCTTCAACAACTATCAAACTTCTTGAAACAAGAGGTGTGTGAGTAGGGGCATGAGCCGGAGGATGGTGATGGTGGTGGGTTGGGGGCTTTGCATGGCGGGGAGGAAGTAAAGGTGTGTGAACCGGAGGCTTAATAGGGGCATGAGCAGGAAAGTAATGATGATGATGCGTTGGGGGTTTTGCAGGGTGACGAGGATGTAAAGGAATGTGAACATGGGAAGGGGAAGGGGATGGTGAGTGATGGTGGTGGTGATGGGTTGGAGGTTTGGTAGGGTGAGGAGGATGTAAAGGAGTGTGAACCGGAGGCTTAATAGGGGCATGAGCAGGAGAGTGATGACGATGATGAGTTGGGGGTTTTGCAGGGTGACGAGGATGTAAAGGAGTGTGAACATGTGAAGGGGTAGGGGATGGTGAATGATGTTCATGCTGGTGGTGGTGATGGATTGGAGGTTTGGCAGGGCGAGGAGGATGTAAAGGAGTGTGAACATGAGAAGGTGCATGAGATGGTGAGTAGTTGTGATGAGGTGGGCTAGCCAATGTTTATGAACCGGCGACTTAGTTGGGGGATGAAGTGGAGCTGCTGGTTTGTGATGAAGAGTTTTTAGCTCTTCAGCAAATGCTATGAAAGAGGTTATTTGGAGTAAGAGGAAAAACAATACTAGAGTTTTGGCCATTTTTTTGTGATACGAGAATGCAACTTTGAAAGAGAGGGAAAGAAGTGATCTTGGTGTGTTGGGTGAGTGTGCGAGTTGATCTATTTATAGGAGCTAATGCCTAATATAATTGCAATTTTTCTTTATGTGTAGTAAACAATGTTTCTTTATTTATGTTTTTTAGTTAATGCACAAATTCATTGAGCTTTATTTGAATTTAAGGGGCAAAGTAAATTGTTTCTTTATTCATGCTTGTTAGTGCAAGACATAAGGAGAAATTTGGTAAGGGGTTCAAGGTTATACTGAAGTGTAAGAAACAAAATAACATAAGGGACGAAAAACAAAATAAATTTTCATTAGGGACGAAAAACAAAATAAATTTTTTTGTGAGGATGAAAACATTCAATTTAATTTTATAGGGACTAAAATCAAAATTCGCTATATTTATGAAGACGAAAAACTTATTTAACCCTAAAATCAATACCATTTTATAAAAAAAATTGATGCCTTTTTGTTGCCAATAAATTAATGACTTTTTTTTTTTGTGTGTTAGCATTTGGTTTCTAGAGAAAGGAGATCAAGTAATTGAAATTCGTTTGAAAGTTATATTCATATACAAATGTTAATATGTTAATGGTTAGTATTTTCTTCCTTTTTTTAGAATTTGAACCCTGAACAATTAACTTTTTAATCCCTTATCATGCCAAAAAAAAAAACCTTTTTAATTCCTTAACCCAACCAAGTGAGCTATTCATTTCTAAGAACTATTAGTTCCTAATTGAACTTAGATTCTATCGAATTATTTTTATTTTTTTGGAGGACAAGAGGGTCTTGGCCTAAATTCTATCAAACAAATTGTTACTAGGTGAAGTTCGGTAACTAATTGAGTTCGACAACTTAATTAAAATTGATGACTTTTTTTTTTAAAGAAAAATTGATGACTTTTGTTTACTAGTAGACCAATTTATTAAAAAAATTCAACAATTAAGCTATAAATTGATAATTTATTGCTATTAATTTATAATTTAATAACAGTTGTAATATGTAAACATTTTACATCAAAATACTTCTTTCGGTCTCGACTATAAACAACAACAACAACAAAATCAAACGAAATAGATGTATTTGATCTAAATTTTTAACTAGATACATTAATTTTGTTTGATTTTCTTTTTACCTACATTCCAGACCATAGTAGTAGATAATAATGTAGCTAAGTGATTACATGAAAACGAATCATTAAGGGACATCCAAATTGAATATCACCATTTCTTTACCAGAATTCACTTACATTCCGGTCAAACTCCATATTACTGGATCTGCTCCGCTAAAAACTTAAGGGTTAACATAAAAAATATGACAATAATGTGTAAATTCAACATACATGGACACGGTGAAAAGTGTGTTTAACAACATCAAAAAATTAATAGATTTATATTCCAAATTGTATATGAAATCAATAACTCATAGAACGTTATTCATTATATTTACTAGCTTTCAGACAAGCATGAGCTAAATGGGTACGGATGTCTGCTCTTTTTATTACGCTAATGTGTATAAATTACGATTAATAGATTTTATGAAATTTTAATTTTGATTAAAAATATAAATATTTTGAATGACACCAACAATATAGCATTCTTATAAACTAGTGTATTTAAGAGTGTAATTAGAAGTAAAAAAGTCACCCTAAAGTCATGTATTTTTTTATATATTTGACTTTATAATCTCGAAAAATGCAGTTCAGATTCCATTTAGAACAATTATAAAATGATCATCAAGTATTATTTTAGTAATAGTTATTTTCCCCTAAAATAATTAATAATAATTTTCTATTTTACATTTTTTTTTGGTTAAAGGTTAATAGTATAACATAGGTTATGTACCCAAAAAATATAATATACGCTTAGCTGGTATTTCTTCTTTTTGTTTTTTTGTCAAGTAACGTAGTGGCTAGAGAGATTCACCTTTAAGATGAATAAGTGGGGTGTCCGGACCCTGATCCCTGCACAAATTATGCATTATCCCTTAGCAAATGAGATAAGCTCATGGGGACAATTGGTATTTCTTCTATCACTCTCTTTATTGATATTTCGTAACTAAGCTTATGCAACCTAAAAAATCACATTTATAAGATGAATTAGTAGGGTGTCCGGGGTACGAACCTCAGTCTCTGTTACGCAATTTTCCTACCAACGTAGACTACAATTCATTTCTTTATTTTTATTTTTTTGGTACAAATAAAATTCATTAGGATTTGGTGTAAGTCTCTTGACTTACACTTGATGTCAATGAATCCTGACTCACATGTATATACTTCTTTTTTTGGTATGATACATATATACACTCTAATATAAGCGATGCCTTTCTTCAAAAAAAAAAATTCCTTGCAAAAATAAATAAAAAAATCGATGCTTTTTTGTAACCAATAAAATCAATGACTTTTTTGTGTGTTAATCAATAAAAATTTGGAGTTCGATTGAAAGATAAATAAAATATTATCAAGAATTGTAAGTAAAAACTTCAATTTTTTCGAACAATTCGTAATTAGGTGAAACTTATTAATCATTTGAGTTTAAATATTTGTTTGAAATTGATGACTTTTATTAAGGGAAAATTGATGACTTTTGTTTACTAACAGAGCAATTTCATTATTAATTTTTCCAACAATTAAGCTCTGCTTTTAAGACTATTGCCATTTGAGCTAAAAATGTCATTTCCACAACTAAGCTATAAGTTTAAATTCCTTAAAAAAAAAACTAAGCTATAAGTTGATAATATATTACTATTAATTGATAATTTAATAACGGTTGTAATATGTAAAAGTTTGGTATAAAAATAGGTAATAATGTCCTTAAAAAAAGGCCATGATGTAACTAAGTGATTAGGTTGAAATGGTTAATGAGTTCTATTGGAGTAAGAATTATTTTACAGTCAAATTCTAAGGACAAAACTTAGGTTTATTTTTTTATCGATTTTCGTATGGTTTTTAACTTAAAAATACACTTTCTTTTTTATTATAACAAAGTTTAAGAAAATTATGAATTTGAGGGATTAAAAAAATCATTGGTAGTTTAGAATGTGTTTGCTGCGACGCTTTGCCATATCATTGGTTCTTAACTAAACTAACAATAATTTGGGTAGCTTTCTTTTTTATTAAAGACAACTTTGCCATATCGCAGCCATGTCATTAATGAGGATGACACATCTTCAAAATTGACGGCAGATTAAAAAAAACTCAAGAAATGTATAATAGAGAGACAAAAAAGTTGGTTTAAAAATGGAATGACTAAAATTTCACTTAAGGTAAAATAATGTCTCCAAAAGTGCATGATATATTACTTTAGTTACAAAATATCAATAAAGAGAGTGATAGAAGAAATGAATTTTTGTCATCGTGGGTTTAACTCATTTGATAAAGACATTGCGTTATATATGTAGATGTCAAAGTTCAAACATCAAATTATCCACTTATTCACCTTAACAAGTGAATTTCAAGTCAATATTATGCTTGATCCATAAAAGGATGAAATTTATCCATAAACACAACTTTGATGGTAGCTACAAGGACATTTGATATGCACCGGTGCAAAGTTAAATTCAAGATTCTCCACTTCTCGACACTTAGTATGAGTTTCAGCGTTAAATTCTTTAGAAGAAAAAAAACGAAAAGAATTTCGCACCGTGATCAGGTCATCTTTTGACCGAATTAATTTCATATTTTATTTGTAATGATCTCTTAAACATTTTCAATTTATACCACGAAATCAATTTGTGAAATAATAAACATTGTAACGTGTACTTAGCATCATATCAAAAACATATATGTATGCTTAGTATGGCATTCTAAAATAAAGTGTAATTACTATCATTGGATTTAAATGATTGATTTAAATGGTAAGTGATTTTGACACCTTAAATAAGTGATGAGTTCAATCTTCAGCTATTGCGTACAGAATAAAAATAAAAATCAAGTTGACGAGAACTCATCTTAAATACTCCTCAACGAAAGATTAATCATCAATTTCTTTATATTTTAAAAACATGTATAGCATTTCTAGAAATTTGAAAAGTATCAAACTTTATTTTAATTACTTTTAAAAATGGATTATTTCTAATTTTTCTTTCATATTTTCTCTATGTAATTGTTTACAACACAAGTCTTCAATTTCCTTGTTAGGAATTTAAAATAAACAAATTCTTTTAAAACTAAATACTTTCAGAATGCAAAGACATCCTTAGTAAACCTTTGTGTAATGTGCATAGCTAGTTATGCACTCGTCAAAAAGAAGAAACATTTGATGTGCAATACTAATCTGGTTGCAAACTTTTTAATATCATAATTCAAGTGTCATAATCTTCAAAATTAAGTATTGGACAATGTTAACCAGTGCCCCTGGGACATTGGTTAAGCAGTTAAAAGAGGTAAGATTTTATTAAAAAGTGGTGTAATAATTAGTTAGTCAAAAGTAACAGTTTATATTTCCAAGACAATTTTTTTACTTTTGGATTCCTTAACCAGTGCCCCGGGGGCACTGGTTAACAAGACCCGTAAGTATTTAACGGAGGCATCAGAGGGACAAAATATTGGGACATACGGACAGAGCAAGAAATAATTTTGACAATTGCAAAGATGTCCTTCAGAATTAGCAAAGGTGTCCTTCAGAATTTGCCTACAAGCACCTTTATTAAACAGGTCAATAAACAGAATTTTGATTGTCATTAATTCTACTATCCATAATTTGCCACAAACATGTGGTGTCATTAGGAATGCTAGCTAGAACAGCTACAGAAGCAAAATCATTCACCTTCCACAAAATCAGAACGTTTTACATTGAAAAGTAAATACCCGCAACCCACATTTTTCTCATTGATTTCAGAACACTATGGCCAAACATGAAATCAAATATAAACTTTTAAATGTCACTGAGATTAAAGCAACGCTTCAAGTTCCCGCCGATCAGAAGTGTCCTAAACTGTAGACTAGAATCCAGGAAAGCTGCACAGATTAGAAAAGAAGTCTTAGATTGTGGAACAGTAAAAATCAGCAATTTTTTTTGTGTGGGTGTAGAAACTTTCTACGGTTAATAAAGTAATGTAGATTACATTACCAGGAAAAGAGTTGTAGATGCAAAAAGCCCCTCTTGGAGGAGGGCTCCATGGCCGCCAAATTCCTCTTCATCAATCTTCAATATTACTGAATAGTAACCATATATGATCCCGGAGGACAAAACTAAAAAGCTGCAATACAAATGGGAAAAATATACTTTAGGAACAAACACAAACTGAAGAAGTGTTAGATCATACTGCAAATAGCCTACAAGTGCAATGTTAAATTTAGAAACCAAAATCATAAAGTTCCCTGGTGCTTGTTGCTTTGTGGTATTGTTCTCTGATAAAAACATAATGTGTACTATTTTTGAATTGGAAAAATTACTTCCATGGTCCCTTAACTTAATTTTCAGGTAACGGTTTGGTCTTTCATCTTTTTCTTTCACATCATTTTGGTCCTTCAGCCATGTTTGTAAATGGACTTTCAAGCTTCAAATCTAAGGTTTTCTTTGGGGCACAACCTATATTTAAGACGGAGCGCTCACAGGGAAAGAAAACCATAGATTTAAAGCTTGAAATACATATCCAAACACGGATAAAAGAACCAAAATGACATGAAAAAAATATAAAGCACTAAATCGTTACCTAAAATTAAGTTAAGGGACCGCAGGAGTAATTTTGCCTTTTAATTTCCTCACACTTGTATGTGATGATCTCACATTTGAGGTGTAAAATACAGTACTGGTTATATTTTGATTGGAGAATAACTATACAAGCATCTAAGGAACATAGAGAGTTTTGTCCTAAATCTGGGTTGGGAAAGACAAATGATGAAGGTAAGGATTATCTTCTGGACAATTAAAATTTCACCTCACAAAGCAACATTTGATGGATAAGAAATTGTATACAGTATATCTAGAAAGGTATCGACAACTCATAAATTTTCTAATACATACTGGTACAAAGAGAACCAATTTATGTAAAAGACGATCACTTGATCCATGTAACTTGGTCTCATTTTAAAAATTTATTCAACAAGGTTTTAGACGATCTCCAAAAAATGAAAACAAATAGTATATAAATATATGCAACAACAACCAAGCCTTATCCCACTAAGTGGGGTCGGTTGCAAGGATCAAACGCTGCCATAATGTTCTATCATATATCATATCCCTATCTAACTCATTAGTTGACAAAAATATATAATATATGTATGTGTATATAACACAAATAAATAATGACACATTTAATTGACAGAAATAAAAATGAAGAACTGATGTAAAAAGATGTGCTATTTTTTAAGTGGTCGCCTCCATTGTTTTTTATTTCAGGACCAAGTTCTGAATAAAATTTACAGATATAGGGGGTTCCCTAATTTCTGTACTTAGAGCAGCAACTTATAAGAACAGTACTCCTAAGTGTGATGCAAATATTGGGATGACAACCTGTAAGAACAAAGGTGACCAACAAAATTTTCTCCAGCATTTGTATTTCAGATGATATTTTCAGATTTATGCATTGTATTGACATCAAATTATGTACGCACAAAGTAATAAAACCAATCAAGTTGTTTATTCCAGAAAGACTAAATCATCAGGCAAGCCAATAGCTTATGAATAGAGTGATAGAGACAACTTTAAGATAAACATACAGGATCGGTAAAATAAACACTTACAGGATAAACCAAAATCCCCCAACGACTGGAAAGGCGCCCCAAAGTAATCCAAATACAAGGCCCATTGCTTGTCGAATCCAATGCAATACATCTCCAAGTTGATCCTATTTGGGGTTGAGGAGGTGAAAGACAAAAACAGAGAAGCTGGTTAGGAAAATGAAATCAACTCAATACATTTAACTCCTCTAGAACGAGACGTGCGCAATTATCACAAAGCAATTCATTGACCTTCTAAAGTACCTTCCACAATTTAGAGAAGCTGCATCCATATCAATCACATACTACATACAGCTAAGCATAACAATTACTGGTATTTTTTTATATAAATTACGTGGGATAAAAACCCAAAAGAAGAAATTGCATAGCAATCAAACAAGGAGTAGGAACACCAAACAGATCAGTGAAAACTAAATGGTTAATCTAGGGTGGAAGATGTTGATAGATCATGAGATCACTGTCCAACTCAGGACCACTATTAAATAAACCACCAGTAACCATGTTGCATTAAACCCAAAAGAAGAAACTACACTAGAGTCAAACAGGGAGCAGAAACTCCCAACCCAACAAATCAGCAAAACTGAATGCTTAATCAAGGACAGAGGATGATCATAGATAATGAGATCACGGTCCAACTCATATCATCTAAATGCAACCAACATAGTTTGGCACAAGTTCTAGATACTTGGGTCTCTTAACCATTCAGTCCAGGGTTTGATCCCTGGCCGATGCATATGGAAAAATATTTGTTGGGAGAAGCCAACCCCTTAAATGGATCTCACTCTCTCAGTTACCTTAAAGGATTAGTCTCCACAGTTGGGAGCAGGGAATAACTTGGTTTACTAAAATAACTAAGCTAAATGCATAGCAATTACTAAAATTAAATGCAACATTAGATATTTCTTATCTTAATCCAACAATATCAATGAATCAGTGAACAAATTAAGGACATGTTTTGTTCTGTTATGTTCTATTTCATTATCTTAATTCCTCCAACTCTAAAGAAAAAAAAAAAAAAGTCAACAATCCAAATCACTGATACTTATGCCGTGTCTAAATATAATCAATTAAGAGTTAATACTCAAATTACTCCTCTAATTAAACAAGGAATAGGACCTCCATAGATATTAAACATCAAATTAGTGTTCAATTTAAAAAGTCAAGAGTGAATTAATGGTACAAACTTAGCACCATAGTATATTAATAAAACCCACTTTTTTTTACTCAAAAAAAATAAAATCTGGGTGCTATTAATATAACCTATTTCCTGAAAAAACAACCTCAAACAGATCGAAAAACATGAAAACAGGACAACTTTGAAGAGAGAGAAGTGAAAGACGAACCTTGTCCCAAGAAGCTTCGGGATCGAGCAATTTGGCGAATTTGAAAGGAGAAAGGTGACCATTCTGGTGGTGTTGTTGAGGAACAGATTTAGCTTCTTTCATCGTGAGATTCAAGTAAGAATAATCAAAATTTAATCAAATTGAATATTTATAAGATAAAATAAATAATGGGTATTGAATTAATTAGTGTAAAGTAGAGATTTTTGAATCTGAAGGTAGATTGGGTAACTATGAGAAACGGCGAGAGCAGTTAAATTGGGAATTAGGGTTTGGTAAAAGGGGGAATGTAAGCGAATCAGCCAGGTAACAAAAAGAGTGAAGAATTAGAAGATAACTGGGAACTAAAAGTTTCAGTGAGTTAGGTACTAGATAGATGCAAAATAAAAATAAAATAAAATAAATCGTTTCAAACTTTATATATGTGCTTAAATTTTGAATTTAAATGATAAGCACTCCCCTTAAAAAAAATGATAAGCACTCGTTTACCCAACGAATAAGGTCTGTTTTGTTACAAATTAAAAATTAAAAATAAATTATTTGAGTATATAGAGTATGTTTGTTACATAGGTTATTTTATCTTATTTTTAATAAATAAGTTATTCTATGCTTGTTTATCTTAATAAAAAATTATTTAAAAAAATATGATTTTTTTACCTGTTTGATACAAGTATATAAAAATGTGTTTTTTTTTTATTTTTATAATAAGATTACCATAAAGGAGACTAAAATTAAGAAAACACAAAATAGAATGGGAATATTAATTATTCAATGTATTTAAAAAGTAAAATTTTATTTATAATAATTACCGGAGGAAATATATGTGAGAGAGATATTAAAATAAAAAATTGATGTGTTAATTGTCACTTAAGCCTTCAGTTACTAGCTTATGTAGTATCAAAAGTAAGTATTTTTGTTTATCGTCTCCACAGGGACTGATGCGATATTCTAAGTCGTTCAACAATCAATGTCATTCTGAGCTAAGGTTTCACAATATTTTGTTTCATAAACTATAAAACTACGACATTGTAAGAGGTTAGAGAGTTAACATGGAAATGATTATGTTGGGATTAAACTTCATCAACCTACTTATACGTATTCTCGGATTAGTGTTGCGGATTCTAATTATCAATTGATATTATCGCATATTGCTCGGCAACATCATTCGTGTCCAAATGATGTGGTGACTTCTATTGGGTCGTTCAATCATCGATTTCCCAAACTATTAAACGATCCAATAGTCGATTGTATTGTTGTATAGTTGATTTTCCAAGCTATTAAACGATACAAAAGCTTTGGGTTCCAATACTCAAAGAAATTATCAAAACCTAAATTCCATGTCTAAAACAAAAGCTTTGGTAGAAGATTATTCTAACCTAGATTCAAAAGGTATTTTTCAATACAAATCAAATCTATAAGATCAAAAGCATGGAAAACAAGAATAACCTCAACATCATGAGATAATTAAAATCAAACAACATCATAATCAAAGGGAATACATACTGGTAGAGTTGATTACATTTAATCCCAACAAAAAGAGTCTAGCTACTCATTGTCATGGTAACCTTACAAGGAGAAAAGAAGAGATGGAATGGAAGCAAGCCACGATGTCTCAATGATCTTGTGAATCCCTTCAATCCTTGTGCTCTTTGCTCCTTAAGGGTCTCTATGAATTTTCCCTTGTTTTTCTCTCCCTAGAATAGCATAATATCTGATAATAATGTTTCTGAAATGAGAAGAAAGACTTTTATACTTTTGCAGAATTTTGCTTTCTTGTCAGGCGGGATTTTTGTCACTATGGTGACATCAGCTTTCTTTGCCAGTGGGTTTCTGCCACGTCATCATCCACTTGCCCCAAACCACCTTTTCTCGCCAGGCAGGACATTTGTCGCCATGGCGACGTATGATCTTGGAAAACATGGGTTCTGGAACTTCATTCCCGCCATGGCCACAGTTTGTTGCTCGGGCGACATCTTGCCAGGCAGGACAAGTTTTGGTCAAACAGGTCAGAGGACCTGTAATTCTCGCCAGGCAGGAAATGTTGTGCTTGGCGAGGCATGATAGTTGGAAACTAAAATTTGCAGGTTGCTCCTCTTTTTGTTTTTTCATTCATTAGTTCATGTCTTGATCACTCTTTTCCTGCACAATTGGGTTAAGTAAGACATAAGGAGTATAAAAACGTATTTTCTCATTATTTTTTGATTTTTCCTTGGATAACTTGTAAAACAAGTAACCAAAAGTGCTTAATATGAATCATGAAATTAACGCTTTCTAGCACTTATCACTAGCAAGGAGCAAACTCAGGTCACTAGGCTATGTTTGGCAAGACCAAAAAATTAGCTTGTAACTTATAGCGAATAGCTTATAAGCTCGTCTGACAAAAAAAGCAATATACTTTGTCAACATATTTGCAATGAACTAGCAATTTTAGATCTATAATCTCACCATTTCTTAATTTTCTTGAATAATTCGCATATGAGAAATACCAAAGATACTTGTCATTAGGAAAGTTAAAGTTCATTTCTCTTATAGGCCACTCTTGCCAACTAGAATATCTTTTGATTTGTTATTAAGATTCTCCCAACTTATTCGATCATATATATATATCAAAACAAGGAATTTCTTTTCCATAATCATCACTAAAATTTACAGTATTAGATGTGTTTGACACATTATTAGGAACACTGAATTATCATCAATTTTTTCATTTTCACGATTTAAATTTTCAAGTTTTGTCCCCATGAGCTTAGCTCAGTTGGTAGGAACATTGCATAATTTATGCAAGGGCAGGGGTTCGAACCTCTATCACTTCACTTTTTCACATTTAAAATGTGTGAGTTCTAGTCACTGGGTTATTTGGCCAAAAAAAAAAACATTTCAAGTTTTTGTATGACTAATTTGATAATGAAATTTAGGGTTGAAAACACTAGCTAGGGGTATATAGCAAAAGTACCACTAAGGTAGAAAACTATGTTCATATTTGCGTCCCCATTGCGTTTTTCTATATAAACCCCCTTGCTATACACACCCCTATTTAAAACTTGGGCGCCTACAAACCTGGACCCTAGGCAGTTACATCTCAAGCCTATGTCTAAGGTTGGTCCCGATCAAGTTATAAGTCTAAGAGCATTAAATTTGAAGTGTTAGTTGAATGGTGTTGGTCACATACTCTCAAGATGTATAGTTTACTTTTCTTAGAGAAAATTGTAAAACGATCATTATTGACAATCAAATAGTCTAGTGACTAGAAATTGACCTCACAAGTAGGCATGACAATGGGGCGGGGGTGGGGACGGGTTTTGTCATCCCCATCCTCATCCCTTATTCTCATATACTTACTCGTTACCCTAGTCATATCTAACGGGGATGAGAAATTGAATCTCATCCCCGTCTCCAATGGGTTCGGGTATTACCGCCCCATTCTCGTCCCCGCAATGAATCAATTTTTTAATAAAATAAGAGTTTTTTTTTAAGCTTCAATGGTAATGTTGTAATGTATTATCCAACAATTTGCGCTTATTTAACATTTTTTTATTGAATAATTCGGTTGCTCCTTTAACTATCAATGAAAGTTCTTATATCATGACAATTATCAAACCAAATAATATGGCATATCATTATCAACCCCCTCAACAAAAAAAAACATGACATTTCTACATTCGGGTAGGGTTTGGGTATGGGTTCGAGGTGGGTACATATATCCCCCTTACTCGTCCCGTACCCGTAGTTTGAAATCGGGGAAAATCCAAACCCATACCTAAACTCAGTCAAATCGAAAAAAACCCGTCAAATCGGGTTTGGGCGGATACCCATGGGCACGGGTTTTGTTGTCATGCCTAGTTTTACCCGAAGCGTATTATTTTTTATGGATTTTTCACTTTTAAAACCATATTTACCTAATTATCCAACCCAACACACTTGGTTGAAATCAAGTTCCACTTTATTTTGAAGAAAATGTTCCTTAACAACCTGCAAATTAGAGGTATCATGATTTCACATGATTGTGAAACAGCATGAATGAACTTTTTGCAAATTACTTATCAAAACTCTGCTTACTCAGTGACTTTGTTTGGCATAATGCAAACATTTCTCTGAGATCCTTATAAACAATCATTTGTAGAAATTGTTGCATCTGAATTCAGAGAAATATATGATTCCCGGACCATTATATTATATATGAAGGACTGTGAATGCTGGTGTCAGCACAACATCTTAGTTAATTATTATCTGATAAACTGTAAAAAGATGAAGAATTTCAGAGAATAAAGGTGTGGTCCTAAAACATGTTAGTATATAGTATATGAGATCGAAGAGGGCAAGTACAAAAGCAAAAGTCTAAAAAAATGGCCATGATTAAAGCTGTGCAGAAGCACCAAGAAATTAAAGTCATAGGACGCCAATTATCTTTTTCAGTTCATACAGAGTCCTTTGAAATGGTTTCCCACCAGTTGGTACTTATAAACAAAATCCAAAGCTATGACCAAGGTAACATTAATCGTGATTGAGAGATGCCCATGTCGTTATGAAATTTTGCTTCTTCAACAACATATATGTTTTTTGTGCGAACTATGTATCTTTTGTGCGCAACTCCAGAGATTAATCCATGGAGTTGGATTGGACCGCTATAGATATAGCGGTAAAGTTCTCTCTCAAAAGATTTAACGATATTGCATTTCCAAAACTTGATTCGAACTCATGATCTCCGATAAAAGTGAGAGATCCTTCATCTAAAAACATCTCCAATTACAAGTTTATAAGAAACACGAACTTGGTCTATTATAATATTAAGTGGCTCCCACAATGTCATATCACACTTATGCAACTCAAACATATTTTAGTTCGATGATAAAAAAAATTAAACAACTTTATGAAACTCACATTTTTAATGATTTTTTTTATTTCCACTCAACTTTTATGTAACTCATTTGTAATGATTTTTCGTATGCAACTTTGATGATACCGTAACTTATTTAAGCTACTTCAACCATGTATTTTCTACCTGCACTGTCTAATTGTTGGAGAGGTAGCAAGACCCTATACTCTTCATTAAAAAACCATTAAGTCCGAAAAAGATGGATTATTTTGTGAATGGATTTTTGGGCCTATAAAAAGTGGGATTTGTGCTAGTGGAAATTATCGAGTAATCGGAGATAAAGAAGACCGACCAAATTTTTTTTTTTTTTGAGGTTAACCGACCAAAATTTTGTGAACAATGCAGAGTAGAATTTGTTGATTCTCGGGTACTTAGACCATCTACAATGGGGGTTCTTCCCCTATTAAGCATCGAGCTAAATAAGCTCCTCCATTGTGATATCAATTAATTGGGTGTCTATAGAGATGAGTGATTTTATAGGCACTCTCTCTCATATTACATGTGAGTCCCACATACACAATTAATTGTAATTTTTTTTCTCTATTCAATTATTATATTATTTTAATAATAAAAAATTAAGTTAAATAATACTTACAAGTGTTATATTTAATCGATCAACTTTAAATTTTCAATAAAAGACTATTTTTTACTACGTCAAATAATTTATTCATCTTAAAGTTAAAAAAAAAATTAAGCATATGTAATTTATTATAATTTGATTTTGTTTTTTAATTATTAATAAAATTGTTCGCATTTTTATAGTTTATAATGAAATTAATTCAATATTTCAAAGTTATATAATTATGAATGAATAGATAAATAATTGTTAAAATTTAATGATATATAGTTATTACTCAGACTCATTTAATAATTTATTTCGGGTGCTGGGTTTGAGAGATTAGGTGCTTATTATATATTAATTTTGAAACGAATGACATGTACCGCTGTGACCCGTTTAAGCACCCAAATAAGGTGTTGCATTGTGGATGGTCTTAGATATCAAATGGGGTATATAAAACTAACATGTCCACTAACACATGTGTGGTATTTGAAACGTCTTCCTAGTTATATTGCGAGCCATTTAGATAAACCTCTTTAAAGAATTAGAAGGTCTAGTAAATGGAGAAAATAAAGACATTCATTGATGACGATAGGATATTTAGAATAAAAAACATAAACGTGGTGACTCAACTAATTTTAGAAATTATATTTAATTATATTTTTCTTTCATTCCATTATGATTTATGAGAACATACAAGGCACCCTAACATACTCAATATTACCCCGTAACAAAATATCTTCTAGATCTTTTTAGATTAAGGTGTGTTATACTAACTTCTAGAACTAGCTGAGTCATCTATCACATTTATGCTTCTTATTCTAAATATCCTATCAGAAGATCTTGGGTTTCAACAACAACATATGTTTGATAAATTGCGAAATTGATTATAAAAATTATTAATGAAAATACCATGAAACTTTTTCTTTTCTTTTATATTGCAGTTTAGACCAAGAATATAACAGCCATGCTTCTTTTGATTTATCTGTTTTATATCCGACGCATTGTAGAGCTGTGACATAAAGTTAGAAGATGTGTCAAAGTGGTTGTTTGGTTTAAATTAGATAAGAACTAAGCCACTTCTTCAAAAAAAAAGATAAGAACTAAGCCACATCAGATGCCATCATGCATGTGTTAGTAATTGGATGGAATGGAAGTGACTTGATTGTAAATTATAGTAAAATTAAGGGATCTAAATGATATATTTAAAACTAAGCAATTACAATTAAGTCTAAAATTCATTAAGACCGAAATGGTAAACATGAGTACGAAATTATGAATTTTATTTGTCTAAAGTAAAGTAAAATTAACCAAAAAGGTAAATAAAATCTAACTAAGCATTGTTTCAACCGGAATTCGAACTCAGATTCTTCGAATAATATTTCCTTAAGTAAGATCCATTAATCAAAGCCCCTTGATTAATTATTTTAAGTTTAGGAAACTTAATTTTTTAAATAATGAAAGGAAAACTTCCCCTCTTATGTAAGTATGGTGAACCTTTATTCCTTAAATTTATTTAATTATTAAAGGGTCATTGGAGACACCATATCTAATCTTCAACCAAGTGAACTATTAAGGCCTACCCACATAAAATTCTTTGTCATCAAGCATTCCCAAGAAACTCAAGTTAGTATTAAAGGCTTAGAGACTGTTTTTATTTATGTTCAGTAGCTTTCAGATGGATTATCTTCTCACTAAGAAATGTATAGGTTGTCACGTTCAAACATAACCAATTATCAAGTTTCACAGCTTGCAACAATTGAATTATTAGTATTACATGTAAGTTAATGATCAATTATTCAAGCGACTGAAGATAGTAACATTTGATTATTATTTTCCTATTTCATAATGGACACATAACATGACAAAGTAGTTGAACTGTTGAGATCTCATGAATGAATGACTCTTAACTGTGACATGAGCAAAAATCAGCCACAAAATTGAATAGGAACTAGTTAGTATTACTCAAATAATGATTTAGCATTAGTCTTTTTCTGCAACTGTTATTGTTTCTACTTTTCTTAGGGATCTTAAATAGATACACACAAAAAAACAAAACAGATGATAAGGTAAAGTAGCTAAAGTCCACCTAGTCAAAAGTAAACAAACAGCAGCAACAATTGAAAGGCATGTAAATAGCATCTTCAAAGAGTAGGGCCTTATTGTATTAGAGCCTCCAACAATTATTCCCGCCAAATTTGCATGCCTCTTTTGGTTTGTTAAATACTCAAATACTGTTCCTTATTAGTAAAAAGAAGAGCTTTACTATTTGATTTTGATGTCAAAACCAACTTTATCAGTACAAAAATTATCATGAAGACATAGACAGAGAACTCAGCATAAGAGAGTTTTTGGAATCTATATAATGAACTTCAATTTCTTTTTTGTTCCTTTTCTTTACTCAATTATACTGTTGCAGCAATCCACTATACATCAAAACTCTCCTCATTCTCTTTACATTACATTAAAAAATAAAGTTAGTGCACAAATGATTATTCTGACAATCTTTCAACTACATTCAGTCATCATAAATATTCCCTAAAAACAATTAAAAAATCTTGAATAAAAAAATCCTCTTCATCAACTACCTGCACAATAATAATAAAAAATTGTGATCATTAGTAAGCATGTAAATATTGTTATTAAGCATTAATAATTCAATAATAAATAACAAAAATGTAGTATTACCTAATGATTGTTAAAGTGGAAACTCAAGTGTTTGTTAATTTGGTATCAAGATTATGTGTTGTATTGATCATATCATGTGTTAGGCAAAGCACCAAAACTAGAGATTATAAACTGAAAAAGATAAAGTGAAGGCAAAATTAGACAAAGAAATGAGGCAAAAGCAGAACACAAAGAAAAGCATGAAAGAGAGAAGAAAAAACTAACCTTTTTCGGTATATGGGAAATGGGTTGTCCCTATCTATTTCCCTCCATGAAAGTATTTCTTCAAAGTAAAATCCCTATTGGTAAAAGGGGACCATTTGCTGAAACAGTAACAGGCGCATGTAAGATTTCTAATTCAAGTTAAAAGAATAATTCTAATGACAATAAGAAAAGAACAAAAGGACTTTCAAAGTATAAGAGAATGAGATATAGACTTTTCAGACTATACTTTAAACATAGTTTGTTTATATCTAGTAAAGCATAAGTGCTTATTTATAAGCTAGAAACTTTTTACATAAGCTATCTTGGAGAGTTAATGGAAATAAGTTGAAAGCAACTTATAGACAAATCATAAGTTGTTTATAACTCTCCCAAGCAGTCTCACAAGTGCTGATAACATTAGATAAGCTCAAGTAAGTAAATACAAGCAGACTAATGTCAAAGATCATATAGGTATATTCTTTAGGCTGTATATTTTCATTGCATGATGCAATGATCCACTATTCCACTCTATTATGTTCAAGTCCATATAAATCAGTTACAGCCTCAGAATCTTGTACTTTTAGTCTAACCAACAATATTATAAAGAAAAGCTTGGGACCCCTTCTGGGACAGGGTCATGTTTGCTTAGGGTCCTGCACATAGTTTTTTGTTTTTCTATTTGTATGTTGTATTTGAATGAGCTTATAGAAAGAAAAAAAGTACAAACACTAAGTTACTTAATTTCCACTATCTTAAAATCATGATTATGAGAGTCTATAAGGGATAGAAAAGGTACTTGAATATGGATTATGGATGGACACGTCTCTTGTTCAACCTTCCCTTCTTTAGAAAAAGTTTAGTTCAGTATATCCACCGGAATATGGCAGAAGTTCTTCCAACTCAATTCTGGAACGAGAACAACTCATACTTTTCTTCAATTTGCCGTGAGGTGACTCAACCTCAGCCCAAAATATGCCATATACAGGTCGGTGGTCTGAAAATCTTGATTCACCGCGAACATAAGACAGTTGATGGAGACCTTCTCCATACCATAGAATACGGTCACACCTATAAAAAGAAAAATGTTCATGTCTTCGTAGGTTGTAACAATTTAATAAAATTATATCATATATCATGAAACATACTTTATTTTATAAAATCCTATTACGTGATGTGATAATCTTACCAAGCAGGTGTTCTCCTTTTCTCCTTGGGGTGCATATCATCTCCTGAGTATCGATCTGAATTAGTTGAATACTTGTAAGTTGGAGGAAAATATATCTTCCCTTCGTTCCATCCCACAAAAGTGCGGCCTCTTTTTTGCTCTATTCTCAACTGCCATGAGTGTCAATAGTTAAGGATTGTTATGTAACTTAAACAGCAAACATGAGGTTAATGGTGACATGAACGAGACATACTTGATCATTTTCTAGTAATGCTCTCCAATTTTGCATCTCAACAAGTGCCTTAGCAGAACGGTAGGAGAGAGCGATCCGATAATTCAAATCTCCAAGCCATATGATTCGACTACATTATTGAATGTAAAATGAGAAAATGCAAAAGCTTTTGTAACATAAACTAAACTGTTGCAGAGTGCATTCTGATTAAGTGCTTATCTATTATGTTATTCACATGAGCTTAATTAACCATTAGTTGTTCTGTGGATTTTGTTGAAATAAACTATTTTTTATAAATGCATCCAAACACTAATATAAGTAATTAAATTATGAGATGAGCACAAATAAACTCTTTCAAACATGACTTCAATCATAGATGAATATGAGAAGATTCTTACTCGTGCTCGAGGATTGTCTGAGGAGATTTCTCGTTGTCAACACCATGAACACGAGGAAACCTTGTCTTTTTAAGAATCTCCATTACATCAGAATTTCTTCTTAGTTCATCACCCTCTTTCTGTCCTGAGGTTAAATGACTGCAGATAAAGCAAAAGCTTGTTTCGTGCACAGACATACTAATTGAGATGGACCCCTGCAAATCCAACCAAAATAACACTCATATAAGCCAATCCTAAGTAACCATCATTTTCACCATAAAATAAATTACTCTAAAGAAAAACAAAAGTTAGGAATGTGATGACTAAGTTAAAAAATTCACCTTATTTCCGAGATATCCCATCAATCCTCTGCCAACACACGATACTTTCATGTTTCGAACATGATCTTTCAGTTCGCCTTTCACCCATACGGTAAGGTAGATTCCCACCATTTGCTTACTTGCAACAAGGCAGTACCTTGAATGTCCTGGCATGCTATATCCATCTTCATTAGAGGCAGATCCACCATTAGTTGACATTGGTGAATATAAGACTGTACTCGGTGAATCCACAGGGCCATTATCATCATCAGACGAACCCCATCTTGAATAGTCACTCGGTCTCGAGTAGTCACTTGCCCTTGAATAGTCACTAGGCCTATAACCCCATCTTAAACTAGGATCAAAGTCACTAGGCCTGTTACCGAAAATTACACGATCGCAAACACTGTATCTTCGATCAATTTGTGGTTGCACAACTGAAGGATCGTTGTCCATTCCCCAACCACTAGAAGTTGTCTGGAACGATCGCCTGTGGAAGAAAGACGAATTCTTCTGCCTAGCTGATCCCTCGAAATCTGCATTCAGCTCTACAACTGGCTGAGGAATTGGAGACGGTGTATAACATCCACTACTTCCACTGGTTCCAGGAAGATTGTTTAAAGTCTTTCTGATAAGAGCCAACCATTTTTTGGCAGGGCCATTGTCCTCTGCCCCTAGGATATTACCAGCATTCAATGGAACTATCTCTTGAAATCTTCAAGAAAAAGGTAAAGATTGAGAATAGAAAAATTTGTCATTCGTAAAACAGTCAAGGGTTAAATAAATTTCAGTCGCTATCAATATTACATTTTCTTTGTTTTAGTCCCTCTACCAACTTTTCAATCCTAGAAATTACAAAACCGTATACTTGTAGTCCCTCTTTAGAGACTAAAATCATGCAGTTTTGTAATTTGTAGAGACTCGAAAGTGTGTATAGGGACTAAAAGCAGAATTTGCGATAATTATATAAAATAAAAAACATATTTAATTGAACAATTAATGCCAACTTCAGGAGAAGACTAGAGAAGCCGTCAAGCAACAATTCTTACCCAAGAACATAAATGTCAGCTGGTGGCGAGGAATGAAGCCAATCATCTACACTCAAATTACTTGGAGGGGATCTTCCAGCTACATTCCATGTAGCTACAAAAATGCTGCTCAATGTTCACAGTTCATGAGAAACAAAACAAAGCCTTTTATTTTTATTTTTCTTGGCAAAATTGGAGAAGTAGGATACCTATAGTTCTGCACATCGATAATTCGAGGATGGTCAAGATTCATTCTTCCTCGCCTAACTTGACTCGTGCTCCTGCTAAACTTCTCTGTTCATAGCAATGAAGGGTTATAAACAACTTGTGCAAATGTAAATATCAGCATTTTAAATGATACCATCAAGAAGAACTTCAAAAGGACATGATTCAAGAAATGGTTCACCTGTTTTGCTCTTTTTGATTGTGCATGGCTCTCTCTCAGAGAAGCTATTCCTACTTCCATATTCAACCTCACCTCCTAAAGAAGGAAAACAGTAACTGAGTTTATTTGGATGCCAAGAAATTGTAGTAATCTAACTCATTATTCAACATATCCAATCGAAGAATAAATTGTTGAAATTGATCACTATTAAAAAGTGAATTTTGAAGAAAAAACAAAGATACTAACCTCCATAAACAACAGCATCTGCTTGAATATCTTCACATTTGTTTTTGAAATTAAAAAACTTTCTAACCATTTTCTTTGACCATGAGAGCTAATTCATCAAACAACAAATAGACAAAACAGTTAACAACTTGCAATATGCAAACACCAACATAATAAAATATTGAAATAATAATAATAATAATTGTCAAAAACCTTGGTGTTCTTGGAATTCTCATCTCCCATTTTGACACTTCTACTTCATACACCTCCCAAACAAGTTTCTACACCTCCCAAGCCAGTTTCTGATATTTCAATGATATTTTGAGCTAAGAAACAAGACCAAGTTCATTTGTTTCCTTTTTGTAAGTGCTATGTATGATCTTGCTACACTATAATATTAAAAAGTGTAATATGAAGAAGAATGAAGCAAATTCCCATAAATAAGAGAGAGAACAAGAAAAGCACTTTAAGAATAATGCATGGAAGTGAGAAGAGATTCTGAAGTAATAAGTAGAACAAGACAATGCAGTAAGGTTAGAGATAGAAAGAGAAAGCAATCTCCTCGTTCTATGTAATGTAACAAACATAGCAAACAAAGTATCGAATTTGAACAGAATAAAGCACAGTAAAAGAGACCATACAAGAGCTTTATTAATATTAAATTTACAAAAATGTTTCATGTACATAATACTTTTTTCTTACACCAATTGAGGTCATTTTGTTGAAGTATTAAGTGTTTAGGCACGTACATTTTTTTTGATGTGTATGTGTCTAAACATTATTTATTTGGTCTTGTGACATAAAAGAATGTCTCAGGTTTAGTTAAGCAATGGCTAATTCAATTCACTTTAAAAATTATAATTAATTCTTGTAGTTGAATTAATCACAAATTAAATTAATAATTTATTCAACTAAATTAATCATGTTTTTTAATGTAGCTAACCAAATGTCGTGCATATGTACGAAAATGGATATTTCATGTATCATTTCTTCAAAAAAAAATGTATCATTTTTCTGTTGAATTAAGTTTGAAAAATGTTAAATAGTGTTTGAAAGACAATGATTAAGCAACTAAAACAATTAAGTTTTTATGCAAAAAGTGATCGGAACACCCGTTAACAAGACTCATTAAATTTAGTTGTTTGTGACAACCTTAGCCTGAGACAAAGGGGGCAACGGGCAGGATGTTTTAGCTTTAAAGTTTCTGTATAAAACGACTCGGTCAGTTGGACAAAGGCTGCCCTATTAGTCAGCAAAGTGGAGAGCTGTTGTTGTTATTGTGAAATGTGTGAACTATGAAGTGAGATCTAATAGGATCCTGTAGCTGCATTCTTTCTACAGTTTTAGTACATTTTTGGTCTTACAATTAAAGCAAAAGCAGTTAAAGAGATAAAATAAAGATAAAGGGTCTAGTGTAATGTAAATAATAATGGTACTGTGTTTTTTTTCTTCCTTTCTTTTGTTGGACAGGGAATGTTTGGAAGAGAAGCATTCTGGTAATGACATCTCATTGCTTGTTTTAAAAATAGAACCGAGCACCTTTCTGGTTTATTTGTTTGTTTGTTTGATTTTGATTGAACAACAGTTTGGTTGAACTAGGTTGAATCGAGTTGAATTATAGTTAGTTCAAAACATTTTTAATTTTTGTATTTTTCATTTATTTTTATGTTTTATATTGATTTATTACCGGTACTTATTTATATGTGTTCGTTATCTAATTCAATCGAGGTTGTGATTAAAAAAAAATCAATTAGATTAAACTAATT
>Ga0315915_1000754_pt1 | contig 35589 bp, 16 predicted proteins | sample MpolbnodulesMG_FD_207738 | JGI IMG/M metagenome (GOLD analysis project Ga0315915, IMG submission 207738) | Medicago polymorpha root nodule microbial communities from Los Angeles, California, United States - branched nodules | ecosystem: Host-associated > Plants > Roots > Nodule | place: USA...
AAACAAATATTCATTTGTAAAATATGTACAACTAAATAAAAAAGACTAAATAATAATCAAATTTCTTATGGAGAAAGCCACACAAAAAAATTGAAATCTAATAAAAACCAATTCATCGTTTATAAAATATATCTAATAGTAACAAATATTCTTTCAAATAGAAAGTAACAAAGGTTCATTTATTTTTAATAAATCATCTCTAATATAAACAAATAATCACTTATAAAATTTATCTAATAGAAACAAAGATTCATTTGTAAAATATGTATAATTAAATAAAAAAAACTAAATAATTATCAATTTCCTATGGAATAAACCAGTAAAAAATACCAAAACTCATCTCTATAAGGAGATAGGGCTGTGGTTAGACAGTATTATGGCAAAAACAATTGAGCATTAGGAGCTTTGATTGATGTATAATGTACATCGAATTGTTGTGCATATTACTTTACTACAATTGTTAGGTTTTCTTCAACTTACTATATTTTTGTGTTTGTTGTGTTAGACCATACGCTTTTGACATTGTAACATGATGGACATTTTAGTCGAATCATAACAATTAATATGTGTGTTTCTATAGATACAATTGTAGATATTTCGTATGGTAGACTAAATCCATAATCAACGATTTAAGGAACATTTGTGACATGTGAGAAAGATGAATTTGTGGAAGCTCTTTTTCTCCATACTTCAAAAATTTTCAAATTCATTATTCAAAGTCAATCCACTCACTGGTTCAAAGTCACTTGACTCATCTTCATCGTCGACACATTTGTACTAAAAATGGACGTTGGTTTTCAAAACGTTATAATAACATTTCGGAACCAATCATTTCAAATGTATATAATTCAAAAGTTATTTTTAATTAAATGATACTACTTTCAGTCTAATAGTTCATGATTGTAGAGCTATGGTAGTTTATTTTTATCTTGTAGCAAATCTATTTAAAATGTGATGTTTCTCGAGAATTAACTAAATGTTTGGGTTTTACAATCACACAAGAAAGAGACTTCCAATACTCAAGCATAAAAGCAAGAGACTTCTACAATCTTACTTAATCAAATAAAAGATTGTTTGAATTTTACACTTGATATCTCATAGGTGTAAACAAATACAAAGCATAATCGACTCTTAAGACTTAATATTTTCTAAGATATAAACTATGTAAGAAATTCTAATTATAAATGCGCTTTGATTTTGATAGAGTAAGGATACTTTCAAAGTATGCAGAGTCTTGTTAATTTCTTCAAGTCTCCAGCTCCTTATACATAGGGAAATTTGAGAGATGTAGGAGAGGTGTTAGCGCATTACTTTGAGTCCTTGAGAAGCTTGATCAAAGACGTTGGAACTTTTCTTGATTCGGTTAATGTCGTTGAAAATACATTTGAAATTCCTTTGATTCAAAAGGAAGTACCTGTTTCATTCCAATTGTCCTTGAAGTCCTTTGACTGTTTCTGCACATGGTCAGAAGATGACAAACTGTACTATCTAAATGTATATAGTGACCTCTTCAGAAGATGAAAAAATGGTCAGAGTCTTTTGTTGCTGACGTGGCTTCCAGAGTCTATGTCCTTCAGAAGTTGCACTTCTTTAGAATCCATGTCTTCAGAGTTTGATCCTTCAGATTCCAGAACATTAGCTTCTCTTCAAATTCACTTGTATATGTTCTTTTAGTACCATAACATGATTTAATACATTGAATTTTAGCCTATGGTCATGCACACTTGAACATATATTATCATATTCAATTTTTCTTTTAATACCTTGTCATCATCAAAACTTAAAAGGCATTGTACAAAACCCATTTTGGTTCAACAGTGTAATGACTCTGATGTGATTTTTTCTGTTACTAGCCACACTCTTTCTTTCTTTTTTTTCTTCCTTACTTCCTCCACCTTCAACAGTATTTTTGTTTTTACCAAGAAAAGGCTTCACCTTCAAAACTACTATGATTTTAATACATGTTCAATACAAAATCTAACTAGATATAAAAACTACATTGACCTTTCCATACTAAATGTCTACCTCTACCACTCGTATTACCCAACATCTAAATCATATGAATAATTAGGCTTATGAAATATGCTAAGAACATAGATAGAAGGAAAACGATGAATAGTATTGAAGGTAAAGCCATTCTTTGGAAGTAACATAAATGGTGTTGAAGATGGAGGAAAAAAAGTGGAAGAAGAGAAAGGGTGTAAATAGTAACAACGGTTGCTAGAATTGAGTAATTATGAGATGTGTATTTCCGATTTCTAGGCAGAGGGATTTCCCGTGTTTCGAAGCTTAACAAAGGAGAGCAAGAGGAAATCGAGAGAGAATTATGAAAGAAGTTGATAAAGAGAATCTGGGAAGGTGGAGTATAAAGGACGATAAGAGAGAAGGAAGAAAGATAATTCATGATTTGGTCATTGATTCTTCTTTCTCGTTCTCTCATTAATTAATTTCGCAAAAAAATGATACCAATTATTTGTAGAATGACTCAACCTCAAAATAGAAGAATGATTCAATTTTCTTATGATTAGAAGAATGATTCAACCGTTCTCGTGAGCTTATCTTATTTAGTAAGAGATAATGCATAATTTATCCAGGGACTGAGGTTCGAACTCGGCACCTCAGTTATTCAATTTAAGGTGAATTTCTTGAATAAAGTGAACCTCGATAGAAGGATTTGACTTGCCGACAAGGTCGCCGTTAGTGTAGCGCTGATTCATGAGTAAAACCTTGGTAGCAATCAAGAATCCTCTTAGTATGTATATTTGTTGAGTTAACCGTAGCCTTTATTAAAACATCAATGAACCTTGAATCTATACGTGGAAGTTCAAAGACATGCATTCCATGAACCCTATTGAAGGATATTCCTCCTTCTTTCATGATCATTTATTTCAGCTCCGACCTGAAATAATTAATAAACAACATTAAAATACAATCCACGTTCTAAATATATTCTAGGATGATTAATTAAATTAAACATAAAACTGACCAACTTTGGTAGAACACATTGTCGAGAAGCAATGCCAAAAGGATGGTCCCAACGATACGCCATCAACATCAACTTGCAGAATTTGACATATATATATACATACATGAATCATTTTTTTTTTGAGGAAATATATATATATATGAATCATGACATGCACATCATATGTACACAAAATAAATAATATATACTTTATGTGTGTCTAAATCATTTTTATTTAGACTCATGCTTATGTAAGTGTTGCTTGCATTATCGGTTAGTTTTGAGATGTGAGATAATACAAAATAAATACATCCTCCGGTCACTAATACAAGCAAAAGTTTGATTTTTAGATTCATTTATTAAATATTAGTGACCCTCCGGAGCAATGAAAACACTATTTATGTGCAGTAATTATTACACCCTCCGGTTACTAATACAAGCAAAAATTTGATTTTTAGATTCATTTATTAAAAATGGATCATCAAGAAGCAGCAAGACAAGAAGCAGCATCAAAAATAGTTCACCCAACATTGCATTTACCTGCAAATTCACAACCCTCAACTCAAGTTGTTGGGTTGTTTTCCAGTTCAACAACTTCATCTTTGTCGATAGGAAGCGGTTCATCTCTTTTTAACACACCGTCTTCAGCCCCATCAACTACACACCACTATGAGTATGTTGTTTAAAGGACAAACATAAACACAAAATTTATACATGCATAAATATGCAAATAAATATAGAAAATTAAATACACAACAAACTACAAATAACCATAAACAATAATAAAAAATCAAATTAAAATTAGTCATGTAATTCCACACACGCGCGCACACACATATCAATGATCATTTTCAGACCCCTCTATAAATATTTCACCACATTTCTCAAATCAAAGAGTAACACAAACACAACTGAAAAAATGGAAGGGAAAGAAACAAACACAAACACAACCAAAGATATAATATAAACTTTGGTATAATATAAACTTTTAAAAAGTAATTGATTTTTTGTTCCTAAAAAAATTGAGTTTCTGTTTAACTAGTACCCCAACCTCATGTATAAACATATTGGATATTTCACTGGAATCAAGAAATAATCTTATAGCAATTCAAATTACCTAAGTTAATGTAGATATCTTCTGACGCTCACTAAAGAGCCAAAGTCTTTAACTGTTGATGAAATATTAATTTATAAAATTATGTTTGAATTCGGAAAAAAAAATAAAAACAAAAACAATTGTAAGTAATCATGTTTAATGTCATAAGCATTTTTTAACCTATGACCTCAATGTCTTTTAAATAAGTATGTCACTTCAATATTAAACGATGATGTAAACATTTTTAATGGAGTTTGATGAAAAAAAAATGTAACAATAAACATCTTATAATTAACTTAAAAATCAATTTGTCACATAAAAACGTAAATGACTAATATGTTACAAAAGGAATGCTAGCAACACACTTTTTTATATACTCTCTTTAACATTCGTTCTATTATTGGATTAAATCATTGTATTTCTCATCATTTTATATGGGTTTCAATTTCAAAGTGTAGACTCGCATTGATTTAAACAAATAAGATATTGAGTGTTAGAGAGAATGTTTAAAATAAAGTGTTGCTAACGTTACTTCTCGTTACAAATACATGCTTAAAGGGCCACGGGAAGTATTTGGCCTAAAATTTTCTATTTCTACAATATGGAAATCAAATATATCTATATTTAAGCATTTTTCTAATTATATTTACCTCTAAATTTGCCAGAGTCACATCTTGTGACTCTGACCATTCCACCCACCATTGAGGTGGTAGTGGTCAGACGTCCTCTGGAGGTCGTGGGGCCACACCGCAGGAGATCAAGACTTTATCCAACGAAGAATAAATTTCGCTGGATAAAGTTTTTGAGTGTGCTGTTTGGAGGGCTCATGATTGTTTTGACTCTATCTATATATGAGTCATTTTCACCCATCCGTGAAGACTAAGGAGAGGATAGCAACACCAAAGGATATTTCATCATATCTGTTCATGGTGAGCTACATCATATTGAAGAATTTGAAGAGCAAAATGTTGGAGAAAGAAGACAGGAAGCTCCCGGTGGTGATAATGGCGTCTTGGTGTCTATCATTTACCACCGCATTAGGTTTCCTAATGGCGGTTTTATATTTTATTATTTTTCATTAGATTTAGTTTTTATTTTATTTTTCATTATATTATATAGGATAGGATATTGTGTAATAATTATATGTGGAATAAGATTATTGTGTAATAATATTTATACTTCAGATTATTTAAAGTTTCCACTTTAATAAAAAAAAGTGGACACTTTTATTATTTAAAGTTAGGCATGTTTATAGTAATGTAATTTTATGTTAAAAACATTGGATTAGAAATATTGATTAGTCCCTCATTTATACCAAAAAAAGAAAAGAAAAGAAAAAAAGAAAAGAAAAGTAAAAAGAAATATTGATTAGTATTTTCAATGGAAACTAGTAGTACACTACATTCATTATAGAAAAGATTTAGCATGAAATCGAAGGTCAAAGCAGAAGCAATGATACCTCCACAATGAGTATATTGTTTAACAGCAACAGCAACAATTGTATGTTAGGTTTTTTAACGGCTGACCTTTGAGACTAAGTTAGCAACGACTTAAGGAACCACAATGAGTATATTGTTTAAAGGATAAACATAAAAAACAAACTAAAACTAGTACATGTAATTCCACAGACACACACGCATGCATGCGCACACGTACGCGCACATGCATATGTATATGAAAACTCAACTAAAGATGCGTCTAACCTTCATGGGGATTGAATTTCAAAACAAGAACCCACTCAAGTATAATAGAGATGAAAGTCAAAGACTTGATCAGTGTAATCTGTTTCCTACGATGGATTTGGATTTGAGGTTGATGCTAGCCACATTGGTCAGGTTATCTCTTATTAGACCATATAGTCAAAAAAAGTGTGCAGTTTTAGGATTAATGTTTTCTAGTTGCGGACAAGTAAATTTCATCTGTATGATTTAGTTTGAATTTATATGCTAAACATGTTCTGCTCACAATTAACAGTATCACTAGCTAAACAAGAGCCTAATGCTGTCCATTTCTATTATTTGTCTGTTAACAGAAACAACAAAAAAAAATTCAATTTCTATTAGTTCTTGTTTCTATAGTATAGAATGGGTAGGAATGGTAACTTTCTTAGAAATAACGTCGTCATTGTAATATTTAACGTTAAAGGTTTTTGCAACCATCGCGTTGTTATTATCTTTAAAAGCCGCAATGATTTGTGCTCCCAACATTCCGATGTTGGTTGAGTCTATTCCCTAAGAAATCTAACCTTTAAGACCCAGTGAGAGAAAATTCAAATGAAAGTTAGGAAATTCGAATATTTCTTTTTTGATTAGACAATTAGAAATAACATTGTTCAATCATATAGCTTTAATTTCCATCAGCAAGGCTCAATAATTATTGTTATAACAAGCCACTTCGAGTGCACTATAAAATTCTAATGACCATAGTCATACACCTCTTGGGTGGAAATAAGAAAAATTAAGCATTTGCTCCTTCAAATGGATAAAAGCTTTCCTTATGAATTACTATCTTATAAAATCTACCTTCAATAATACCTAGGTCCTGAATCGTTTGGGTATTTAAATCGAACCAAACTAGTCCACCATCTTCTTTTCTGAACAACATATTACCCTTCTTTCCCGCTCCGATAGGATAACTAAGGCAAGGTAAAGACCTTACAATGAACAATTTAATCCATGATTCTTTTACATCGACTTCACCCATTATTGAAATGTGAAATGTAGACGTGTCTACGCAATTTAAGATCAAAGCAACAGAGCCATTTAAGAGGACCAAGTCAACCAACAGTGAATATTTTTGAAAATAATAATAGTTCATGTATGAGGGTATGGGTGTTGTAATAAAAACCTCGTTGCTCCACTCAAATGACAACAAAAAAACTTCATTACGTCTTTCATTGCTACACATCCAATGGGAAAGTCCATCTAGGTACACTTGTTCACAATCCATATGATTATGCTCCATATCGACGTTAATTTTTCTCCAAGAGTTGCTTCTCAAACTATATAGCTCCCATATATAGGAGCCACCGTAAATTCTGTAATTATTATATTCTTGAATAATTTGCCCATGGCACATTACTTTATAGTCGTCTCTGACACGGTCATAACCAAAACTACGATGGTCAATCAAAACACCCCAATAAGGTTCAGAATCAAAAGGACTTGGAGGAATCAACTTAAATTCCTTAGTAGATGGATTCCACAATATAATATTTTCTTGAGATGCACATAACAAACAAATAGTTCCATGAACACTACCAGAACCAATAATATTAAAACCGGAATCATACTCTTCTTTATGCAGATATATCGGATCTAACTTGACACTTGGTCAATCTAATTTGACTCTATTCTCAAACTTCTCACCAGAAAGAATTTGCAACTGGTATGGTTCTTCTAAATAAGTATGAAAAGTTTGATGTAGGAGGACAGATGTATCGACATAATAAGGATGGTTCTTTATTAAGAAAGAGTTGCGATACATAGTCATGAAATAAAGATTATCAAACAAAAGGGACCATGATTTGTGTACACATTCAAATCGCTTTAAAGATTTAATAGGCAATTTGGAGAGAATGAAGAAGAAAAGATCATTAGATATATGTGATTGTTTTCTTACCTTTACCTTCTCATTTGTCGCCTTAATCACAGCCGCAGAATTCTTCATCTTGAATTCCACCGAGGAGTTTGAAGCATCAACCAACCGAAACCCCACTCAAGAGTGAAGTAATAGAATCGTCGTTGCTAGGGTGAGTGTAAAAAAAGTTGCAGCAATTGAATTTATAGAAAAAATATAATGATGTTGTCTATTTGATAAAATATTTTAAAACTCAATCAACTAATTTTGTAAAAGATTTTTCATCAAAAAATAGAACAGAATATTGTAAAAGATTGTATGTTAACTTAAGTGAGAAGCTATTGCAAATTACTTCTAAAAATTGTTATAGTAAAAATAAAATCTTCTTGTCTCTTTTGATTATTTTTTCTATAAGTAGGAAAACTAACATCATAAAGTATAAGAAAATTATTTTAAAAAAATAAAAAATCAAGCCAAGAACACTTAAATTAGATGGCACTGGACGTCTTCTAATTTAACCAAAGGTCTTCCCTGTAAATGCAGCAAAAGTTTTGCCAGCCATTATTGTTCTAATTTGCATAGGATATCGGTACACACACAAAAAAAAAAAAAACTTGATTCAGAGTCTAACTTGTATGGTGAAAAAATCTGATAGATCAAACTGTATCTTTATTCCAAAATATTTTAATAATATCTTTGTCATATGTCACCAATCTCGTCTTTTTTTCTTTTTTTTTACAAGCCATCTTATTTCTACAAGTTTTTTAATCTACGTATTATTTTGTGTCAGGTATTAATTTGTTTTAGGCACTAGCATCTCTCTTGCAATGTTCCGCAAATCGAGTGTTAACTCTCGGAGTTTACATGTTTAGATATCAAAATTGTGTTAACTCTGAGGTAATCTCGGTTTCTTGTAAAATTGGAAGGTTTGACAAGTTTGACCGAGTTAACACTAGGTAAACTCGTGTAAACTCGACCGATTTTACAGAGTTTTACGAGTTTACATCTAAAAAAATAAAAAATAAATTGGCCCTTTTTTGGGTCCATTTTTTTCAAAACTCAATTCATTTTCTACGAGCACAAAGACTGGAACGTTTACTGAATAGTTACCTTTACATTAACACGTTCCTGAAATGAAACGTTTCTTTTTCTTTCTTCTCTGAGTTCTCAAACCATGAACAGGGGAGCACATACCAGTTAGGGTTGCGATTCCGATGGTGAAAATTCATATTTCGACGCCGGTTAGGGTTGCGGTGGTGGTGTTTGTTGGCCTTTTGAAGAAATTAACTAGTTTATTTTTTAGATAGTTTTATTAACAACTTTAGGAACTTGTGAAACTTGCTTTTTTGGATGGTTTTATGGATGGCTTAAACTTAGAGACTTATGAAACTTATGAATTTGTGCGTTAATTTTTGTATTTTGATGTTAAGTTGAGCATAATATTTTATTATGGTAGTTTAATGTAATTTGTCTTTGTAATTAAGTCATATTTTTCATTATTGACCTATTTACAATATTATATTAACTTATATATGTCTTGCATATGATAAATTTTATATAATTTTAATTTTAGGTAAACTCGAACGAGTTCTCGAGTCAAGTTTGTGAGTAGAGTTTACCTAGGCAAAACAGTTGAGGTAAACTCTCGAGTTGCAAAACCTTGCTCTCTTGTAAAAAATTTGACAAACACAAAGATTAATTTGAAAAATTAATAAAATCATAGATAAATTTGAGAGTGGCTTACAAAACATAAACCAATTTAATGGTTTATAGTTACCGTTTATTATCAACCCGTTAAAACAAAAAGAAAATCAAATCTTCTTTTAGTGAACAAAAAAAGTTGACTTCCAAGTCATCTATCTATATACCCCCACTTACGCTGAACTTCTTAGACGCACATTGTTATTACTAGGTCAAACAATTGATCCTTCATAACCTAATACCACAAAAAATCAAGTCTAAACCTCCAAAGTATTCTTTGGAAGTTGAGACTTCAACATCATCCATTGTTCAAGAAATTCATCATGACCAAGCCAAAGGAAGAAACCTCTTCAAACAAAATTGTTTTCATCCGTCAACTTTGGGCTAACAACTTGGAGGATAAATTTAACCTCGTCCGTGGAATTGTTCACATATTTCGTTCCATCTCCATGGATACCGAGTTTCCTAGAGTCATTCATGCACCAAAAATTGGACCCCGCCATGTCCTACCACCTCCGCCACATGGATCCATCTCACAACTATCAGTATTTGAAAGCTCATATGATGGTGACATGCTCTTGAGATATTCTTTTTTAATAGGCAAATGTTACTTAGTATGTAGTGATGTTAATAGCATGACACCACTTAATTACAAGTCTGATAAATGTGAATGTTCAACTATCAAACCTATATAATTCAAGAAAAGCCACAACCACGTCATCACATTTGAAAAAACAGAAGATTTGCATTAGTCCTGGAATTAGCATTATTTAGAATCTCATACACAGAAATATATTTTCACGCAGGCATTGAGAATGCATCAGATGCTAGTAGTAGTACTAATCAGAGAAGTGCAGGAATGAGTTCCAGCAACATTCATCTAAAGTATGTGTTCTTCGACGGTATCGAGGGAAAATATATATACCCTTAGCTAAGAAGATGTTTGCTTTAGGAAGATGTTGTTTCAAGAAGATGTTTGCGTCTCAAGTTTCATAGAGGACCACCAATATCTGGACCGCTTATGTGTACAGGCCAGTAGCAAGAACATTAGTACCGTTTTTTTATGTGGTAAGTAAAACACCTACATACATGTATCAACATTTGACTTTAACCATAGAATGTTCAACTCACATATTCAGCTCCATGAATACAGAAGCTTCAAGAAACTAATACTGCCTCACAAATATATAATTTGATTCATATAATATACAATAAGAAAAAGGTAATGATTGTAAGAAATGCAAAATATCTGAAAGAACTAGGAACTAGCAGACCCCAAAAGCGTCGCGCTAAACCCTACCATCGCAACACTATTCCGCTATAACGGCTCTATTGACAACATAGTTTAAACTTTTAGCAACTGTATTGAAACTAATAGAACAGTCTTTGAAATATTCAAATCATTGAAGTAAAGGTACAAAATCAGATTCAACGTTCTCGCACTCACTGCAACTTCTCTCAATTGTTTTCTCGATGACCGTATTTGGATTTCTCCTATTTCATGATAGTTGTGTCTACTGCTTATGATTTTCAATCTTCATGTGTATACTCAACCTTGTTTGGTTAATATGTTGCATATGTGTGCATGCATAGGAAGCAAATAAAGAAATAAAAAAAACAAAGCACAAAATTAAGCTTAATGGCATAGATAATTAAAGTAGAATGTAATGAAATTCAAACAAAGATATGTTGCAGATAGAAAGACCAAGAGAATAAGCCTTCAAAAGTAAATTGATAAAGCCAAATTCTTATTATCAAACGATTTCTTATATCTATATCTTCAAATAGTGCCATTAAAACTAATAGAACGCACAATTTTGAAACCTATTTTATCCTCTTGACCATCGTCATGTATACAATTTATTATTCTGACATGTCTCACTGGCCAATCTAATTTAACTTTATTCTCAAACCTCTCACCAGAAAGAGAGTACAAATCATATTTAAATTTGGTGGGAAACATACCTCCAGGATAACAAGTGATCGTCAGACCAATAGTTTGACTTTGATGTAGGAGGAGAGATGTATCATCATAAAAAGAATGATCTTTGGATAAGAAATAGTTGCGGTACATAGTCATGAAATCGCGATTATCAGATAATAGAGACCATGATTTACATACGCATTCAAATCGCTTCAATGATTTATCAGGGAGTTTTGAGATAATATAGAAGACAATATCATCAGGTATGTGATTGCTAACCTGAACATTTGAAGTCTCCATCACCAACAACGAGTGAGGTTCAAAGAAAAGAGAAAACTCTAACCTTATAGCAAAGTAACAAGAACACTGATGGATGGATGGATTCTCTTATATGGCTGACAATGTTGCTCTTACATTCAATGGAGCTCCAGTAAACGCTAAATGTGTTAATGTCGAGCCTATTCTTACAGGACCAACTCCTAAATGCACAACTGCAGCAGCAGTTTAGAGTAATTGGTTACAGGCAAAAAATACACTTTATAGATCATTACTGTCATGTGTATTATACATGAAAAACCTTTTTTTCAAGTGCAAATATACCCCTTTAATCTGATTGCTATGTAAAAATGAGAAGAAGTGAAATGTTGAAGTTCGAGATTAACTTTTAAATTGAAAGAAAATTTTCATCTGAATTGCAATTGCGACACAGACTTCTGGACTTCTGGTGCTTTAACAGACATACCGGACAAATATTACATTATTATTATATTTAGCAGATTTGGCTGCAGAAAGAAACTGCAAATCAACTTGCTCATCACATAAAAAGAAGGGTAATCTCATTACAATGGTAAATAAATTGAATAGATTTATGATGCAAAATCATTTTTCAAGACATTTAGTACTTAAGTTATCAAACATCCAATGCTAGACTTATATCAATGTGATAAATATCAAGTTTCAAGACTTCTGCATTCAAGATACACAGTGTAGTGTATTTTGTATAACACACTACGCATAATCAAACAAACATAACAGATAACAGTGAGCTTCATTAGTTGATTAGAGAACGCCTAGATACAAATGTACCATGGCTCCCATACATATCTATAATTAGGATATACTACATAAATGTTATAGCCCGATTACCTTGGCTAATAGTTTAAGATTAGATTGTTTGACTACATTTTTTTCTTTTTTGCTTGTGATGTCATGGACCTTATAGTAAGATTATCAAGACACGATAAATCAACGGAAGAAGAAGAAGTGGAGGATTCACTGTTAGTCAAAGAAAATTTTCTTTTGACCATGTCAACCTCATTTTCAAACTTGGCTATTTGTTGAACTGCAATTGATGAGCATGGAGTTGGATGATCATTCTTCATGGCATCTCCAGAAATAGCCTTCTTTTCATGGACCTCTCGAGACACACACTGTTCAACGTCTTGGTCATCTGATACAAAAAGAGATATGTTTAAGCTTACATAACATAACATTTGACAAACATAATAATACTCAAGCAAAAACTTGGAAAATAAGGAATTAGAATCTTGATTCCAATGAATATGCTGCTAGTAGCCTCAGGATTTCAAGGAAAAACCAGCTTCTGGTTCTTTAAGTAATTGACTATATGTGATTTCATCAAAATCAGAATTTCAGATAATATATACACCACACATCTTATAATCATGTTTATCTATGGAAAGATAATGAGTAAACAAACCAAATCGATCCAAAGAGAAAACAGTCCTAAGTGCCCAACATCGTTAACGTCATATCAGCAACAAAACAAACATATGTGCATTTTTGTGACGAAATGTGTGAAAAAGGTAATGGTGTACATGCAATGGGACTTGATATATACACCACACATCGTATAGCTAAATGTAGGCTATTTGCTTGGATTCTAGTTTAAGTCTAAATATCATATTTGTTATTTACATTTTTTAACAGCTTGTTTGAAATTATTGCACTGGATGGAAAATTGATGAAAAATGTAGTGGTATCAACATATTTTTTCATGGTTATCACTTTCTAACTAATGGTGCCTCTTAAGTGAGTGGTGAAATCTGGCATTGGTAGTCATGCTACCTAATCAGTTTCTATGGCTATACCTAATCAGTTCCAGACAAAAAAAACAAGTATTCTTACCTGCTTTTGTTCATTTTTTGTTTTCTGGAAAAGTAAAAACCTCGTCAAGGGATGAGGAAGAAATCACTTCACGGAAAAGAAAATATGATTTGCAGTTTTCATAGAGAACAAATATATATCCGAGAAGAAATCAAAAGAATGCCTCAAAAGTTATAGGTAAAAAAGTAAGCCCTACAAATCCAAATAGAATACACTTAACAACGACCCTGGAAATAAAACTATGAACTGAACTGAACATCTAAAAGAGCAAAAGAGTGTCCTGCTAAACGTTGGAAAACAAAGATAAATCAGTCCCATGCATCTTTGCAAGAATAGAGAGTTTAGGTAAAAGAATCAAATACCAATAACAACTTAACTTCCTAAAACAATTTCATTCACTTTGCATTTCCATAGGAATCTGATTCAGCTAAAAGAGAGCCAATAGCGCTTTTGGGCTACGTAACGTGGAATAAAGATGGAGTCAAGAAAAGTAGGAACAGGCTTCAAAAAGTCACAATTCACTTTCCATATAGAGAGGATCGTAATATCCCGGTGCTGATAGAGTTTATCTTAGTTATGTCAGACTCTAATTGCAAACCATGATGACTAGTTGATCGTATTTCAATGTGGTCTGGTTTGATCACCAGTAGCCTTACCAGTTCAAAGAAGTTATAAACATTGCCTGCTCCTTGCTTTAATAAAATAGATAAATCTCAAGGGCAAGCTACCTAGCAATCTTCTAACCAATTATTTATCCGATCACACATATTGAATATTATGTTCATAAAGTAGCACTCAGAAAATGCATATCTTTATAGGAATAACGAAATGTATACATAATTTCCATACCTGATGGTGCACCTTTAACTTCAGACTCCAACAATGCCTCCTTGCTCCCATTGTTATGCACCTGAGGACTGGCAGCTACCTCCTCAACAGTGTCATTTCCGAACTCACTATCACAAACATCCTCTTCATCTTTCTCTACAGAATCAACAACCATAGTATCAGCAGGAGGCTCGCCCTCATTGTTTCCACCACCAGAGGTATTTACACTCATTAAAAGTTTGGAATCATCTTCCAACCTTGCAACTCTTTCATGCAATCCTCCGAACTTTGTGTTTAATGACTCAAGTAATGCCTCAACCTTGAGCTTCTCGTCTGCCAATTTTATCTTTTTGCGCCTCAACTCCCTTATAGTTGCCAAATTGTTGTTCACCGTTTCCTTCAATTTGACATTTTCAATATATATTCCAGCCAAAGCAGTTTTATCATTCTCCAATACTCAAACCTTGCTTCGAAGCATATCAACAGTGTTGCTATCAACTATCCATTGTTCCTTCAACTTCTTCAACTTCGAAACTTCCAACTCTAATTCACCATTCATTTTGTTTAGCGCAACAAGAGTGTTGCTATCATCAATCAACTTATCCTTCAACTTCCTCAACCTCAAAACTTCAGATTCTAACTCACAATTCTTCGCTTTTAGCACATCAAGTTCATTGTTATCCTCCATCTTTTTTTCCTTCAACTCCAAAACTTCATGTTCTAATTCACCATTCTTTTTCCTTAGCACATCAATAACATTGTAATCTTCCACCCTTTTTTTGTTCAACTCCAAAACTCGATGCTCTAACTCAGCATTCTTTTCTCTCAACACATCAACAACACTGCCAACTTCATTCAACTTCTTAACTTGGCACTCTAACTCAATGTTCCTCTTTTTAAGCTCTCCAATAGTGTCTCTATCATCTAAACTAGTAACCTCGGCTTCCTTCAACCGAGCTTCATAAATTTCCTTCTCTCTTTTACCTTCCTCACACATTTCTCTCAACTCAAAGTTCCTCTTTCTCAGAATATCAACAGTGCCACTATCAGCACCTAACCCAGCTACTTTCACTTTCTTCAACAGAGCTTCATACCGTTCCTCCAGTTTATTGGCTTTCTTACAAACTTCCTCTCTTTGCTTAAAATCTTCTTCGGCCTGTAACCTAGCAAGTTTCTCCATTTCAACATTGTGCTGTAAATGTTGAATCTGGTTTTTGAGTTCAACATCTCTACTCACCAGAACACGTTCAACGTTTTCAAAATCTTCAGACTTATAAGCTCTATGCAATACTTCAACGAGATCTGGGATACTCTTAGTTCTAAGTTTTGAGTTTCCACAGCTTCTTCATCTATAACAAGAACCACATGGTTGGTGGAAGATGATGACCCAAGTTCGATTTTGGGTTGAATGTTCATGATAAAGGCTTAAAAATGGAAACTTTGGTAGAAAATGGGTTATTGTTGTTAAGAAAAGTATGAAGAAAAAGGATGGTTGGTGTGTTTGAAGATGAAGATGATGTTGATTACTAAAATGGGTTTGTGGTTGAGTGTCCTAAAGCTGAAAGAAGGAAAAATGAATAAGTAAATAGACAATTATCCCCCCGTAAGTTTTGTTAATTAATTAATAAAATTTTAATTATCCCTTGAAATTGCACAACGTTAATCAATTTATCTCCTCTGTTAAATTTTTCTATTAGTCACCATGACATTTTGCAAATATCCCCTGAAGTTTACGTCCCCTCAACTTGAAAATTTATATTTTTTTTCTTATCCTTAAAAGTGACTGCATTATCACTGAAATATGGAGCATATTAGTTATGTTTTAAGGGTAAGGAAAAAAAATAGCCAAGTTTTATGGAATATGTTGTCCTTTTGGAATTTGCAACTCTCATGAGTTCACCAATATGTAGTTTTAGTCGCACAAAAATCATTTATGCATCAATTTTTATTTTTATTTTACAATTATTACCTTATAGTTTGTTATCACATTCTTATGAAGGCCAATAAATTATAAATCCTTCTTTGGAGGTTAAACTTTTTCTCATGTTTTATTTTTCACTTCAATTAATAAACATAATAATGTATTTATACGAGGGTTAATAGGTCTTTACCCTCTGAAATATAGGTCATTTTCGGTTTTCCCCCCTGTAAAATATTTTTTTTGATTTACCCCCTGTAAAATATTTTTGTTTTGATTTACCCCCCCTAATAGGCCAAACAAAAATGAAATTTTTTTGAAAAAATAAAATAAAATAGGTTTTTGTTTGGCCTATTAGGGGGTAAATCAAAACAAAAATATTTTACAGGGGATAAATCAAAAAAAATATTTTACAAGGGGAAAAACAAAAAATGACTTATATTACAGGGGGGTAAAGACCTATTAACCCTTTATATGACTTACAAGAGCATCATATGGTTGTATACCGTCAAAACTAAGCTAATATGTTTTACAATTCAGTGATAATGCAGTCACTTTTAAGGATAAGGAAAAAAAAAATATAAATTTTCAAGTTCAGGGGGCATTTTGCACATAAGTGCAAAACTTCTGAGGGGGTATTTGCAAAACGTCATGTTGACTAACAGAAGAATTTGACAAAGGGGGCAAATTGATTAACGTTGTGCAATTTCAGGGGGTAATTGAAATTTTGTTAATTTCAGAAGGTAATTGACGAAACTTACAAGGAGGTAATTGCCTATTTACTCAAAAATGAATGTGTGTGTTTGTGTTTCTTGAGTGAGTGAAATTGGAGGGGAGGGTTTTAGGTGATGTTTTCCCATTTTTACCCCCAAGACTCATAACATTAAACAACGGGTAATAGTCAATTTAGTCCCTCAATGTGTGATGAGTAATCAGAATAATATCAAAATTTTATCATAGTCTCTGATTGTGCATTTCGTTAGTCAAAATAATCATTGATGTTGAAATATTTCATTAATACTGTCATATTAAACCTTCAATATACTTATTTATTATCGTACTAGTCCATTGTCATTTCAGTCCTTATATGAAAATAGTTATTGTGAGTATTAACAGATTATTTTAGCATTTTGACTAATAGAGTGTACAATAAGAGAGTAAGTTCTACGATGCATGGTTAATATTGCATACCACCAAAACACATAACTAAAAAATAGCGCCAATTCATTGTTGTTTCTTAGGAAATCACCTAATTCATTGCATTGAGTACACAACCTTATTTATTGGAGTTTAAAACTTCTTTTCCTATGCAACTTTTGATTTTTGAAGGCACCTGAAAATTTGAATCGATCTCTTCTCTTCCACTTTCATTCCTTTGAGTTTTTGAGAACTCTCTCTCAAAACAGGTATATGTATTATTTAATAAAAAGCTACTCTAAATGTTAATAGTGTTGATTGAAACATTCAACATAGTGAGGTATACATGATTTTTTCCAGATTCCATCAAAAATAAAGATTAGCAAAGTTATCTTCAAGAATATCAGGGGCACTTAAAAGACCAAGGATGGAGTGGTTCTTATATGTAGCAAGAGTTTTCCATGTGATGCTGTTGAGCTAAACAATGTTGCTCTTACATTCAATGGAGCTCCAGTAAATGCTAAATGTGTTAATGTCGAGCCTATTCTTATAGGACCAACTCCTAAATGCACAACTGCAGCAGCAGTTTAGAGTAATTAGTAGACACGAAATTCTCTATTTTAAATTTCTTTTTTCTCCTCATTTGTAGACACACACAAGCCATCCTTGTAAAGTGATGATGGGGGACAATTTGAAGTTACAGGCAAAAAATACACTCTTTATAGATCATTAGTCATGTGTATTATTATACATGAAAAACTTTTTTTTCAAGTGCTAATATACCCCTTTTATCTGATTGCTTTGTAAAAATGAGAAGGTTAAATGTTAAAGTTCAAGATTAACTTTTAAATTGAAACAAAATTTTCATCCTATTACATTATTATTATTAATAGAAAGAAACTGCAAATCAACTTGCTCATCACACAAAAAGAAGGGTAATCTCATTACAATGGTAAATAAAATTGAGTAGATTTATGTTGCAAGCTTAAAAAAACATGTTTAGAGACCGATGTTCCTGCCATGCAATGACAAAAAGCAAGGCCTAAGACTCAAACTCTTAACTTTTTAGTGAGGAAATTCAAAACTTGTTAGGAAATATGATGGACATAGTTCCGTTACAAAACTGTATATCATATCTTTCCTTAATAATATACCCTTCCAAAATTTAAATACTCCTAAACTACCAAAAACATTGAAGCTCATTACACAAAAAGAAGAAACCAAATATCAATCTTAAGTATAATAAGACTTGCATTTTGCAGTGATTTCCAAAATGTTGGAACATGCAACCCAACTTGTTCGCAGTTGAGTAGTTACAAGTCCAAACATTGTCTTCATGGGCAGGGATGAAAGGATCGCTATAACTCTATTATATCAGGCCCCGGATTGAGGTTGATTCCTGTTGAATTTCCCGTATCTTCGAGCGATGCCTTCGTCAGATAAGGTGTCCCATAACTGCAAAATAATTAGATGCATTAATTTCACAGAAAGAACTATTAAGTACCATAACTTAAAGGTCATCTGCTCTTTTCACTTACTTGTAACTTTCCCTTTGAGCCTCCTATAGCCAACAAGAATGGGTTGTCCTCTGAGAAGGAAATAGAAAAGACAGCCCCCTAACAAACACCAAAAAAAAAAACAGAAGTCGTCGGTATCAATTCAACAATAGACATGATTGTTCATTGAATATTTTACAATAGACATATATAGCAGGGGAAAGAAAGAAACTGACAGCTTTTGGCTCTTTAGATGCAACAGAAGATGGTTGGTTGTTAGACAAATCCCAAAGTTTTACCTGTTACGAATAATGGCAGTAAAATTAGATGAATTCCAATCTGCAGCATTCGGTATACAGGAAAACAACAAAATTGACTTCACTATTACCGTTTTATCCATGGATCCAGTCGCAAGAAGCTGCATGACACCATGTCAACAGGGTAGGGTTAAACTAAAGTACATAATAAGTTGATAACATAACAAAAGTGTCGAAGATACATACATTAGGTGCTGCCGTATTATAGGATACGGAGGTAACAGATTTATCATGTGCATGAAGTGTAAAAGTAGCATTCTGCACAGATGTGGCATTGGACATTGCAGTCCGAACATCAAAACATTGGATCGTACCATCTTCAAGACTCACCTAACAGAACAATTAAATCATTGTTAGTTAACAAGCACCTTTAAATCCAAGAAAACAAAATTGAAAATTCATCAGACAGAATAAGAATTATATAATAAATAAAACTAACAAGGGGAAGTTAGTGTGGCTTTTATCAGAAAAGAAAGAAGATGATAGTATGTTTACTTTATCGTAAATATTAAGTAAAATTAGTACACAGGCCTCAGAAATAGCCATAACGCACCACAAAAGAATGCTCAGTGTGTGGATCCCATGCCAAGCTCTCTACATCAGCGCTGACCGACCACGTATAGCCAGAATGCGACGGCGTCCTTACATCCTTCTGCAAAGTTTATTAACACTAAAACCATTAGATAGCTAAACTTCAAACAAAAAATAACACTTTTGAAGTTTAAACCTATGAAGCACGGAAACGGACACCGGATACGGACATGGACACTGACACGCCGACACCGCTAATAATTTGAGAAAATCACATAATTAAGTGTAATTATAGGTGCCGTGTCGGTGTCGGACACGACATGTGTCCGACACTGGGACACGGTTAATCCGAGAAATGTCCGTGCTTCATAGGTTCAAACAGATTCACTTTAAAATGGAAATGTCTCTTTTAGCTTATGAATATTGCAAACGAAGAGTAAGGTACAATATGTAATCAATACAGAAATGTAGAAAAGCCAAGTAACAAAGAAAGATTGGATCATTACCAAGGCGACAGTATGATCAAACGAACCACTAAGAAGGATCTGTTGTGCACGATGATTCCAAGCAACTGCTTGAACCTGTGAGGATATGTGGATTGAAAGACATCATGAAAGGAATTGATTCAAACAATTTAAATAAGTCAAGGGCGGAAAATTATACAATATTGCATTTTACAAATTAATTAAAAAAGGCATGTCCCATCTTTTTCCTTGTCAACAATATAGAACTTCGCTAAAAAAGCTGCAAGAATGACTCGCAAATTTGTTCATCACATTGACAAATCCGTAATTAATTAAGCGTTTAGATTTGAAGCTGATGACTTATTATATCAATAAATTGACTTCACAATAAAATTATATGCATTCTAACTTAATTATTACCTTATCAGAGTGATGATCCATTGTAATAGTACACTTTCCAGCAACAACATCCCAAATCTTCACTCGCTTGTCAGCACTAGCACTTGCAAGTGTATTACTGTAATTTTTAAGAGTACACGTCAGACTCCAAATGTCAAGGAAGAGAGTTTAAAAAAAGCAAATAAAACCATTAAGTTCAGGAAAGCATAGAGCAGAGAAAATAAAAGCAGAATCCAAATTTAACAAACCTGTATTCCTTGTTCCAAGCAAGACCAAGTACTGAGTCAGTGTGACTGTCCTCTTTGTATTTTGTTGATTTCTAGCACCAAACAAATTACAGAATCAGCAAGAGGTCATATGATAGCTTGAAATCAAGTTTTAATACAAAAATGGTTAAAATATATATTTTTTTTAAATCTAAAAGGAATAAATAAAACAATGATGAAAGGAGATTAACATTAGTTGTTAGTAAATCTAGCTTGGAAGGCTTCTGTTGGGACATGCATGGTATCAGAAAATATAATCAAATAATTAAACAAGAAAACGAGGGAAGTTCACAATATATAGAAGCATTGACCCTCACATGCATATGGCATCTATATTTTCAGTTCCACCAAATACTATTCAAAATCCAAAAGTTAGTTACAAAATTCATAAATCACCAAAAGTCAAAAGATGGTCAATGAGTGAAGACTTATCGAGTCAGAGCCCTGACAATAGAGTAAAATGTACTTGAACTTAAGTGAATGGTTCAATGACATCCACAAACTAGAAGGTAGATATGAAAACTAAAGAATCCAGAATCCAAATTTTGGAAAAATGTTAAAACTAAAAGCAACAATTTAACCAGGCACGTGTAGTAATATACAAAAACACACATAGTATGCAGCTACTCAATATGGATAGCCACACAACCCACCAAACCTTTAGGCTCCGTTTAGGGGTTGCGAGAGGAAGGGAGGGGAGGGCTTTGGGAGGAGGGGAACAGAGAAATCTTTCACCTTATTTGAGAGTGAAAAAGACATGCTTGTAATTAATTTATTTTTAATTGAGAGTATTATAAAAACAGACAGGTTGAAGAATATATCTAAGACCTCCAAAATCCTCCTCCCATACAGTTTTTGAGTTCCCCCCACATTATGGTGACTTTGTGTTAAGCAGAAAAATAAACCCCACATTCAAGTTGGAGAACTACGACTTAGAAGTTGGAACCAAATAATGTGGGGGAACTCAAAAAATGGGAAAAGGTTTCTTGATATAGATGCCCAACAGTTATAGACGACCAGCATTTAAATTTTCAAACAGCACAGACCACACAACAGAACAGCACATGTGATTTCTACAATTAAATCACAATTAAGTAAGCAGCAAATCCAGAGCAAAAGAGGTAACCAAATAATTTTATGGTGGTTGATATTAACAGGAATGTATAACAAACCTTTTTCCCATTTTTCCCCTTTTTCCTTTTCTCTTTGCCACCCAACACCACACATGGCTCTACCTCATCAATCTGAGAACAAAAGAAAAATTACAATGCATTCTGCAAAAAAATCCTTATTGAATAGGGTATACACTTAAAACACTTACAACATCAAGGTCCCAAATTTCAATGGATGGTCCCATTGAACCAACAGCCAAGAAGTTCCCTGTTGCCATAATGAAACTATTTTAAGATAATAAGATGATGCAAAGGCATCAAGTAAGAATCAAGTTGAATTTTAAGCATAAATTGCAATTACTCAAAACTTCGAAGATTTCTTTTAGTAGTATAAACACTAGACAAGCTTTGACTATCCGCAAGTATTAATCTCCTTATTTTCTAATGAATCGTAAGTTGCAACTTTTTTCTCTAGATGAAACATGAACTGTTGATGTTTTTGGCATACTAAAATGAAGGTAAAAATTACCAGAACGTATCATTATGACAGTTAAATTCCCTACATTTTACTTGCAAAGAAATGGAAGATAGAAAGACCAAACTGCATAAAACATTACAGACAGCCCATCAACAAATATCAAGTAAAGAACTCATGGGATTTGGACCTTTCTCTCCTCCTTTAAGGGGGCAATCAAGCCATGCTGTGCAAAGTGGAAATTCCGGAATAATGATATCATGGTGAATATACAAGTTCATATCGCGGGTATTGGCGTCCTCAAGTATCCATACCTGCCAGGGCAGATAAACACGTAATAAATCTAATGATAAGTCTAATTTTCAAAGCGGAGTACAACAACAATAATATAATCTTCAATTCATGCTCACAAGGAACAACTAACTTACTTCAAGAAAATTGACATCGTCCTCAGTACGCGCACAAACAACAACAGAATCAGTTGGATTAATAATCATGTCTTCCATATCTTCAGAATCATACTCCTCCTTAAAAACATATATATTACATAATATCAGTAAATAGAATCGAAATAGCCTTGACAAAACCATGCAAGGGTTGGAACTTATCTCACATTTTTATCGTTGATGTATGGATCCAATTCATTACTCTGATAAAAAAGATCACCGTTCCCCGAACTGAATAACTCAAATCCTAATATATCATGTGAAAAAATATGTATAAATATAAGCAGCATAAGCAAAAAACTAAGATAAACGAAGGCCCTGTTTGGATAAGCCACTTATTTTGTATCTTAAGGCATAAGCGCTTATGTATAAGCTATTTCTATAATTTCTATAATATATAAAAAAAAAAAATAATAATAATAACAATAAGGTTTGTAGTGCTGGCGGATTGAGTACTGATGCCCACCAGAAGGTGATGGTCCAGAGTGTTGGTAAGGAGAAGGCTAAGTTAACTGACTAGATTGAAATGTGCACAGAAACTTAGAAAAGCTAGTATAATCTGACTTGTTATTTTTTAATACAATGTTCTGAGGTTTAGATACAGAGAACTAGTACTGTGTTATTACATCAGTATAGTAACTACCTACTAATGCAACTGAAAAACAATAGTTACTAGATATAACAGAATTTTATAGAAATCATTTGTGCAACTGTAGAAACTACTAAAATCATGTAAACACAATAGAATCCATTGTGCTACATTGAAATAGTTATAAGAATATTTTATATACTTTAAATAGCTGAAAGGTTAAATGTGGTATGATCCTACCAGTGTTTACGCTTTTTATAAATGACACTTCCAAAAAAACTATTCCTGATTATATTCTGAGGTAGCAAAAGAGTAATGAATAAATCCCTCAAATGTAAAAGAAATGGATGAGGTCATCCAAAAGAGAGAGAGATACAAATACATAAAAGTGTGAAATCAATATACATAAGCAAGTGCAGACATGTTAAATGTTGATGACTCGTGCAATGACTTGTATATTATTTTGTACGACTAAGGGTCAAGGTTCTGTTCTAGGATATGATAGAATATGAATGCACAACTTGGTCATTCCAGCTTCACTTGCTAGTCTAAGAGATGTACAATCCTCTTTACCAATTAGATTCCACATTTTTTGGTAAGTGTAGTATTTTCTGATCATGAGGTTTACTGGCTGCATAATCACAATCACATATGTGTAGTATCTCATGCCAGGCTTGGTATTACAATTTACAGCCAACAGAAAAAGGTTTTGCACCTAAACCAAGGTAGCTGAACTCATAAACTATGAAACTAAGACACTGAACATGATACTGTATTGACATGTCAGCATGGTAATAATTTCAACAAATGAAAGCGCGCAAATGTAACTACATGTGTCTATGTCGTGTCGGTGTGCGTCAGACAAAGCTGAAAACAGCTTATAAACATGTCATAAGCTGTAAACAGCATATGAACATGTTATAAACTAATATCGTAAGTTCTACCAAACAGCCTCACAAGTGATTACGCCACTGGATAAGGTCAAATAAGTCAATCCAAACCGGCACAAAGTGCATAGTTAGGTAAGTGAAAGATGGATGGATGGAGAAAACGACACCTTTGTCATCCTCTTCATCATAGTTATCCATGTTGAGATCCTTCAAGGCGTCGGTAATATCATCACTATTTCCATTGGATGGTTTACCAATTGCACCAGCTACGGTTAAAGCATGTGCGACTTCATCGTTCTGTTTGTTAGCATCTTCTTCATTCTCATCTTCTTCTCCTACACTGCAATAAGCAATAATAATTTATATAAGATAGTATAAGACTATGATATTGTTTAAGTGTTAAATACAGATTCGGAATACGTAAAAAGGATGACAATGGTGTCTGTCTATCCATCTCTTCACTCAAGACCTTAAGTGAAGAGCTTTTAAGCAGAAAATGGACATTCTAACATACATAAAGCTAAGAGTGAAGACCCAGTTAGGGTCCTTCATAATTTTCTCGTGGCCCAATTTAGTTCCCGACAAAAAATAATACACAAACTAGTCTCTACCATTTTCATATTGCGGACAAATTAGTCCCTCTGATGTAATCTGTCAGGGAATAATTTGTCTTTCATAAAAAAATATCAGGGACTAATTTGCCTCTATAAAAAATGTTAAGAGACTAATTTGGTATTATTTCTTGTCAGGGACTAAATTGGGCCCCGAAAAAACTATGGGGGATCATAATGGGTTTTCACTCACTAAAAACTAAATTTCAAAAGAAACCACTACAGCAAATAAGCCAGTCCCCTACAGAGAGAAAAATACCCACCCATTTTCATCTTCTCAGTCTTAATAGCTTACGGAAGTAATAATAATTCCCAAATTTTACTGACAGTGATTAACGGCCTGTTCGGATTGGTTTATTTTTGAGCTTATGCAAAACAGCTTATTCAAATAAATAAGCTTTTATGTGTTATTCATAAGCTTGTCAAGATAGATTATGAAAAAACAACTTATAAAATACAATTTTCATTATTGAGAACTTATGAATTAACATAAAAGCTTATTTATTTGCATAAGCTGTTTTGCATAAGTTCAAAAATAAAAACTTATTTATTTGCATAAGCTCAAAAATAAAACCTTATTAATTTGCAGTCATTCAGAAACATCGTTATCAAATGGCTATGAAACATTGATCACTGAAAACGACACTGACACGGTGATAATTTCTAACTCAATTTATAACAGAAAGTTCAAACTAGTTTCAATTATGAATGAAGAGGAACACTAATAGAGATGTACCTGGTGAGAGTATTGGAGATGATTTCTTCAATTTCATCTTTAGAAGGAGGTTCAGCAAAAACGGGTTCTGCTTTCGAAACCCCTTTGGGAATCCACGAAATTGCGGCAATCATAACTCTTTTGAACACGATACGGTGACAGCGGCGGTGCAGGAACGGTGCCGCGGTATTGTTGCTGGAGGCGCGAGAGAAGAAGAAGATGATGATGATGATGATTTAATTTTAGGGTTTATCAGTTTGTGTAGTAGAACTCGCTTTGCATTTATTTAATTTTTATCGAGTAAATAATCATTTTAGTCCTGACTTTGCAATTCGCCAAATGAAATAAACAATTATGGTTTTGGTAAATCTACTAATTGGTAATTCAATAAAAATTAATGTTTTATGAATTTTCAATTTTGTCCTAACAATTTGATAATTCAATAAGTGTTTAAATTTTGGGAGAGTGCCACATAATTGGTCTATTTTTTTTATTTTTAGAGAAATCTAATTGGTCTATTTATTGGCATGTTTGTTTTGGATTTTTTTTTAAAAAAAATCTATTTTTTTTAACTTAAAAATCACTTTTTTTATTTTTGTAATGTTTGTTTTAGATTTTAAAAAAAACTATTTTGCTAAAAAAATCATTTTTAACTTCAAAATGAAAAGTTATTTCAAGTAAGTTTTTCGAAATCCATTTTTTTTCTAAATAGAAGGAACACAAGTGTAAGAGTTACAAATCTTAAAATGAATATGAACTATTGGATAAGTGTTGGATCAAAATGTTTACTATACATCTTCAACACTCAATTGCTTTCTTTTATTATAAGCTAGTATATTTATCTGACGTTATTCGGTTTAGACATATAATCAAGGACGACCAAAATGTATCTACAGATAAAATATACCACGAGCCGGTACAGGACCAATATCATAATAGCTACACATGAATAAAAAAAATCATATTTCAAATACTCGTAAATTTATAGATACACATGCAAATGAAATTAACAGGATTTAGTAATAAAAAAAGAAGAAAAATTGACAAACTAGATTTAGTAAAATTTTTAACACTTATAAAATAAGATAAACATTTTTAAGTTCCCAGACTCGCATAAATTTATACCCATTACTAAATTAGTAAAATTATACGATTGTCGTATTATCTAAATAAAAATTTCTCGTCATGAAATAAAAATATTATCGTCATTAACAAAAAAAAATATGTTGCATACAGAATTTTGGCCGTCCTTAGTTATATGTCTAACCCGAACAATGTTAAATAAATACACTAATTTAGAATAAAAGAAAGCAATTAAGTGTTGAAAGTGTATAATAAGCATTCTTATCCAACCTTTATCCAATGGTTCACATTCATTCAAAAAGAAAAATCAAAAAAAAAAAATATGTATCTTACCGTAAGAGACCTATTTAAGTCTCCCACGGTAGACATGGCCGTATTTTACCAGTATGCATTATAATTTTAGAAATTAAGGAGGGTAGCTTTTTTTTTTTTTTCCGTGTATGTGGCTATGTAACTTTTATTGTCAATTATATATCCTTATTCTTTTGTCACCTTTCTTATTCGTTCATGTTATTTTTGTGTATGGAGGGTGGGTATTCTGTTACATGTCCAAATCAAATCATAAATAAAGTGTAACAGAAAGTGACAATGATGAAATAATGGTAGCTACTTTACCTGTTCATGCTATTTTCACCTTTCATAACCGTTTTTATATTATTCTTGCATATGCAAAGGAGATTGCATGACTTGGGGTTTATTAAACTTGAGGGCCGTTTTGTATCAAAGGCTTTGCTAGCTGCAATTCTAAAGGAAGTAATCTATCCTTTTAATCCGAATGATCAGCATGTTATTTTGGAAAGCAACTCTGAACTTTTCATACAATGAACGCCAAGGAGTAATAAGTTTGCATGGATCGAAAACCAACTTTAGTCCGACCCTTTTAGTTTAGAGCTTTGAAGTATGTTTTTTTTAAGATTTCAAATTCGATTATTCAGTATCAATTTTTATGGACTAATCTATACAAAGTTTTAAACGGGTTTTGAAAATGAATGGTATGATCATACTCATTAAATTAATAGATCCTTAGATGGAATATCTTATTATCAAGAAAAAAATCACATTCCTTAAAAAAAAAAACACATGGAAAATCTTATTGGATGGATCCACCAACGAGAAGCTAGGTAATGGCGCATGTCAATGGCTTGATATTGTCATGTTTATTATTAAAATTTCGACAAAAAAGAATTAATAATTTGAATATAATTTCAAACATTAACCAGTAAGTATTTTATATACTTCACATCTACATCTACAATATAAACAATTCAATCCTCTTCTATTATCAAGTGCATGTGGCATTGTTATAGGCTAAATTGCAATTAATGTTAGTGATTCAATTTTATTTTATTTTTGGAGGAAGTGATTCAATTGTTTATACAGCTAAAAATATCAGTTTTTCAAATCTCTTCATATCTTTGAATTCTAGCGCATCATTCAAATGTATGTATTGTGAAAATCATCTCTAAATGTATATTGATGGCACTTTAGTTCAATCAAATCGTATCATTCTTCCTGAATATTAAATTTGTAACTCTTTTTTGGTCAAACGTTTTTAGTCTCTTGAACATGGAAACTTATTAAATTCGTTACTATTATCAATTATTAAAAATATCAAGGTATCAATTACATTAATTTCACATTATTCATTTTTCTTTATTCAAAAAAATAAAATCACCATATAATGTCTATACTCACTTCACTTGATGTTCCATTCTGGGCTCCATTCGTTCGATACTCGCTTTCGGACTCCCCTCGGCTGCAATTTCTCCTAAGAAGTTCTTTTTTTTTCATATTGTATTAATCAGTCAATGTATCAAAATAATATGATTATGATTCTGTGATTTTTACAGCTTTGTATTTTTTTACCTTCTCTTTTATTTCACTTAGTCTCTTCTATCTCTTCTACACTTAAATTGTAGCTTTCAAAATGTTTTTATGATAAACTTTCTCTACTTATATATTAACACTACTTATGATAGAAGGTGGCTTTGAGTACAAGAAGACTACTATGTATTCAACTCTGACATTGCGAACATTGCAACTTACAACTGTGAGCTGCACCAAAAATCACTATGGGCTTTGCTTCATTTGCCTACTTTCTCTTTTATCGTGTGATAAAGGACAGAAATCGTATAAGGATAAAAAGTAAAATAAAAAGATGGATTTGGGACGAGGAATGGTGAAAGAATGTGTCACACTCACTTCCAATCCAAGAAGGAATGCAAAGCCAGGAGAATTCGCCACAATGGTAAGGAAGCCATTGATAAGATTTGATAGACAAGTTCTAATCCAAGAACTTAAAGAGGAGAAAACTCTCACTCCAAATACACAGTGTAATTTTTAATCAAAATTCTACATATCTTCTTCATTATTTTCGCCCCCTTTATATAGGAAATAGGCTTGGATGCTCAAAAGCTTACAATCATAGCATAATTAGTGTTATAACTCCTAGGTGGCTAGTTATTACAAAAGAGGTTACAATTTAATTGGATCTTTGAAGTTGATGGCTGATCAATGCATGAGGAGGTTACATATTCATTTTCACATTGATTTGTGAAGGCTTATTATGTTTAGACGTTACAATTCCACATACACCACCTTTAACTTTTCAGCTTACACACTTTAACCACGTCTTCAAATTACAGTTCATTCTACACCATTAAATATTCCGAACTTACTCTTGAGTCCAACAGACGAACTGTAGAGAATTTTGTAAGCTTTCCAACGAGTTAAGGATCACCTCAAACGGACATCCAGAGCTCCAGATATAGTCAAAACAAGACAGACATATCATGACCTACGAAAATAAAACTTTGAACCCAAAATTAATTCGGTTCTTATATTTCACAATGACTTTATTATTCTTGTCAAGAGAGATAATTTTAGGATCACATCATCGTGTGAATGAATGCTAATTTTACAGTTTGATTTTTCTCTTTCTTTTAATCGATGTATTTCTTAATATGTGTTTAAAAATATTAAATGACATTTATTTTGAAACTAATGGAGTAATATTCTCGCATTCATTTGAACACTCATATGGTCTTTAATATACGAAAAATTTCAAACAAATTTATGGTCCTATTTATATGAAAATGTCACAACTTTTAAGGTGTAGTTATTGTTTAAAAGAATTTTCTACCCCTTAATTAATTGTTGTATTTTTAATATTAGTAAATGTATTTAATGTTTCATATTTTTTATAAGGGTATATTTGTAAAAATATTTAATAAACTACAACAATTAACGATTTGATTGATTTTGATGTTTTTTGTTTTTCTTTTTAAAATAGGAATCGGAGGGAGTAATAGCTCTCATCATCATTTTATTCAGAGCAATTTTGGAAAGAAAAAAAAAACAATTATCACATTAATAGGTTCCATCACTATTTAAAATGATTTTTTAATGATATTTAATTGGCGTAATAATTTCTTTGAATTTTTAACAGTGACCGGTTGATGTATATTATTAACAATCGATCTTGTACAATTATTTTGTTTTGTAACATGATGCTTAATATTTTAAACCATTTTAGGTACATGTGATATGAACCTTTTTTAGAAAACGGACCAAGAGTAAAACCCTTTTGGTCCCTATTAAACACCCCTTATTTTTATTAATCTTAGAAGCCTTTATTTTGATACTAATTATGTTCTCCTTTTATGCTTAGATTTGTTGTAGAACATTGTAATACGCAAGGTGTGATTAATTGGTTAGATTGATTATTGCTTTGCTAGATTGATACATTTTTTACGTGACCATAATTTTCAAGAACATTTTTCAATCATGAATGATTTAACCTGCATTTTCTTATTTTTTGTTTATTTTGATTTCATATATTACTTTTCAACCAATGATACGAATTATGGGACGCATGTAAATACCAAATAATATTATTTATTCTCTTATGATAAACACTCAAAATTGTTGGAAGTTACAACAATCAATCTCTTTAAATGTGAAACAAGTACATTATATTTTGAATTCCATCATGGAGTCTGTTTTCAGAAAAGGTTACCTGTAATTTGACAAGTTTTGTAGATATACGGAATAATTGGATTTTAGAAAACGATCATGAGCAACATATTTTTGTGCCATCTATGGTTTAACGAAACAACGACACCTATCTATTTTTTTTCCCTGTTACGGATTATCAATAGAAGATTGTTGATTGGTAAACCAAGAGCTACAAGTTTCTTAATTATCTATCTTCTCCAATGATAAGATGAAATCTCATTCAAGAACTTACTAACAAAAATGATATTCCTTCAAAACAAAATTGATATTAACTATATTATTAAACCAACCATCACAATATCTCTTGAATTACAAAAAAAAAAAAAAAAAACTTTCCTAGTCAAGGGTAGCTAAATTAGCACTTATCAGAAAACCCTGTTGCCCATACAAATATTGTCTTAGAACTTTCTCAACTTGAAAAAGATTGAGACAATTGAAGAGAGCACAACACATTTTAGTTCATTGCCTTGCCAAACTAGGATGATCAATTTGTCGTTCTCAGAGTTTGGAATTGGAAGATTCCATAACAAGTAGCAACCGTCGTTTGAAATAGGAGAGAAATCAAAGTCCATGTTTAGGAATCTTTCAGGAATAAAATAAAAAAAACATGGATAAAATGATCAAAAGAAGTTGAAAAGGCGGAGGTTTGCAACGGGAGAGAGGGAGAGAAGTAGGATATGCAGGAGAGAAGGAAGAGAAGCAGGATCTTGTTGGAGGAGAGTGGTGGGGAGAGAGGGAGAGAGGGAGGGAGGGAGGGAGGGGGAGGGAGAGAGAGAGAGAGAGAGAGAGAGAGAGAGAGAGAGAATGTGGCACATTGTAACTAAAATGACTCTAATAGTGGACAATGACCCCTAGGCAGTAAGTTTGGTCAATCTATAACATAAAACCTATAGGAGTGTGTGGTACTTCAGATGACATTCATCATCTTTTTCTTCATTGTGAATTTTATTGATAGATTTGGAATGCTCTTTATAATTAGCTAGGCTTCAACTTGGTCAATCCGTCTCATATTTCAGTTATTTGACTCATATGCAGGGTACTTTATCTTGTTTGGTTTTCGATTGTGTGGGTCATCTGGCAGGAAATAAATGCACATATTTTCCAACAAAATCAAGATATATTTCATCACGTTCTTGACAAAATTCAAATTCAAATTTTTTGGTGGTTGAAGGCAAAACGCGTCATTTTCAATTTTGATTATCACATATGTTGCATATTCCTATTTTGTGTTTGGGAGGAACTATGTAATTTCAGTTTTTTTGTCTCTTGGGGACTTTTTCTCCTTTTTTTTTGGATGTAATTGTTGCTTTTCTTTGCTATTCTCTAGCACTCCTTGTGCAGATAAGGTAAAGTCTTTTGCTTAATATAATTCCATTTTAGCCTATTCAAATATTCAAAAAAAAAATCTATTTACTTTGTATACATCGATACTTGAAAAATCTTTTACAGATATGTCCGACCAAATTATATCATAATACTACTTTTTAAGTTAGTTCTTAAAATATCGCAAAAGATGTTATTTGATGTGATTTAGCCTGATGTAAAAGAATTTACACCGTCAAAACATGAAGATTAATCTTTAAAACTAAATTATTTTCTTAATAGTGATTTACTTACCCGTGCTTGGCACGGGCTCCATACTAGTATATTTGAATTTCGAAGTTAAACATGTTTAAATTATGACATTAAAGTAGGGATGAGTGACTCAACTTTTTTAAGGTTCTCAGTTCAGATGCAAATAAAAGGATAAACATAATTCAACAATTAATTATTAACATCTATCATTTAAATAAAAGCAACCAATTGTCTCCTGCCAACAAAGTTAAGCAGGCTAGAAAGGTTTGGAGCTCTAATTAGCCTCTCCGTCCATAAGTAAATTGGACAATGATCCTGCATAATCTTTATACCATACAGCTGGCAGTGATTGCCTTGGATCATAAAATTGTGAATCTTAGAGGCAAAAGAGACAAATAAGTTTGATGGAGATAATGCAGAAGGAGTTAGTTAATTTAATCATTTGTTTTTCAAATTCCAAGCCAAGATATTATGGGTTTTTTAGGGGGCAATAATATTTTGGGTTATATTCTTGTTTTGATGCACTGAAAAATTATTGGTCTCGTTAACAATACTCTTTAAAGAATTTAAATAAAGAATTTATTCTAATATTTGTTTGACGGATCAAAATATTTTATTACTTGAACCAATTCATTATTAAACTTGAGGGTTGATAACATTTTTTTTAACAAAATAAAAATGGGTCCCAAGTAACCAATAATGAATTGGTCTCACGTAACGTAAGACCTATTTAAATACCCAAAAAAAATTTCGTTGAAAATAATTTTAAATTCATTAATTTTACATTGATGATGTGAATCATCCACCTTTCCAAGTCAGCACCGTTAATTTGAAAAGACTTTACAAAGGTAGAATTACGTCACAAAAGTAGGGTAGTAGATTTTTTTTTGTTTTGATCAGGTAGTATAATTGCTATAATCTCATAGTAGAGTGTGAATAAGTGAGAGGTCGTGGGTTTGAAATCACGCTCCTACAATAGAACTTTCATGCATCTACCAACTGAATTGTACTTGCAAAACATGATCGTAGATTTCTATTTCACATCACTAGTCACATTTCACATCCTTTAGGGTATGTTTGGATAGTGGAAGGATTGAAAGTTAGAGGAAAGAATGTTAAAGGAAAGAAAGTAAGAAGAAAGGGAGTAGAAAGTGAGATGATTTGTTGGTTGTTTGGTAAGAGTGAAAGTAAAAGAGAAAAGAAAGAGATGAATTTAGTAAAAGACATAAATAACCCTATGTTAATGTGTTATTCAAATAATTTTCAATGAAAATACATTTAAATAATTTTGGTATAAATACCGTATTAAAATTGGTCACTGAAAAAATGTCTATCCATGAGTGTGTCTCATAAAAATGTGTATAAGTATTGAAAATAAAAAATATTGTATGAGAGTATTTGTGCAAAAGACAAAAAAAACATTGAAATATGGATTGTAAAAATATACATAACCGGAGGGCAATTTAGTACATTCACTAAAAATAGTGGCATCTCTCCAATTTCTGCCCAATTTAGAGCGGAAACATTTCTTAAGTGAGACCCTCCAAAAAGTTTCTTTCCTTAGCTTTATGAAGTTGTGTCAAACTATATAAAGTGCATCATTCGTCTCTCTTTCCATCCACTCACCTATCTTTCCTTTCTCTTTCTTTAGAACTAAACATACCTTAAATCCAACAACATATATGGGTTGCAGATAATAGCACCCTCCAAAAGTAGTCTCATAACTAACAAAAGCCTACAAATTATACACATTGCATTGTTTTAGGTTTTTTTTTTTCTTGTTGTAACTAATTGCCTCTCTCTCTCTCTCAAACTCATCACTGATACCCAAATCGATGTTGTTATGTGTTGAACTACAAATCAATAATCGGAAAACACTTGATCCAGAAGTTTTATAACTTTGACGATTTTAATGTATTTAGAAATTGATGAAAATTTAAAGGGTTATGCTAACTTATGCCCTAAGGGCATGAGTTAAGAACTAAAAAAGAAAATGAAAAATAAATTTTGTATTGAGAAAATAAACTTTTAAACTAATGCACAATTTTCAATATTATATTTCTACATTTAGTTTTCTTAACATGTGTTCTTAAGAGCTTTTCCCATAGTTATTCCTCAAAAAAAAAAAAGCTTTTCCCAAAATTAAAATATTGGGTAAGTTACATTCACCTTATCTAAGGTATACTATAATAACACGGAGTCCGAAACAATACATTAATCTCCCATGTTTTGCATCGAAATATGGTTTATGATAGAACTTTATGACATAATTTTATTTATGTAGTTGATCCCTAATTGAAAAGATTTGATATCTTTAGGGAGGGTTGGTTGTTGTTTAAATATATGCTTATACATGTCTAATAACTATTTTTTGGATAATGTTTCATCTTGATTTCCTTCGGTATAGAAGGGTATACATTTTAATTTTTCCTTTTGTTTGGAGCAATCAAGTCTGAGTTTTCTTCATGTAAAAGAAACATAAAAGTAACATTCCATAATCTTTATTGTCAAGAATAAAATTTCAATGGGCTCTCAATGACAAGTGCTAAAATCTTTTAGACTTGATTTTGTTGATGTTCTGATTCTCCGTTAATAAGCCACATGTCCCCGTCTAGGAAGACAAATTATACGATATATTTATATATTTAAGTTTTAAATAGTCTTCAAAGAATGGATATTTTAAATTAAATTGCGCACCCAAAATTTAATATATGTAAACATGGTTCACCAATTTTCCACCCGTAGTCAATCGTGTGACTCACCAAGATTGGGAAGCATTAACATCTATAAGATGAGAATATGTAAACTAGTATAAGATGATAAATATAATTACAGTTGACGTGATGAAATTTATTTTGAAGCAGTTTCAACAATATGTTAATTGAGGTGAATAACTTAGTTCCGTTATATCTAACAGACTTGAAAAATCAAACATGAATTCCTTTATTTGAGGTATAAATCAATTATATCTAGTCTAGGTTTAAATCAAACATTGGATTACTCAAAATGATGAAGGAAAAAGAATGAATAAGGCCTTTCCTTGTAGTTACAATAGTTGTGATATTTCACCGATTCCTTTGGTTTTATCTCTTGCATCTAAACTTAGTAACACAAGTGTGGTGAAGTGTGTTCAAGTGTGTTCGTGAACGCATAGTTTTATAAATAGGAAATGAGAACAAATAAAATAGATGGAATATGAAATTAATGGTTGAAAACCATTAAAAAAAATACCCAAGTAAAAAGTTAACTGGTGGAGAAATTAAAATTAAAATTTAAAATTTGCTTGTAGTTAGGTCTACACACGAGACAATACAAAGTTGCATCCAGA
>Ga0315915_1000755_pt1 | contig 35585 bp, 29 predicted proteins | sample MpolbnodulesMG_FD_207738 | JGI IMG/M metagenome (GOLD analysis project Ga0315915, IMG submission 207738) | Medicago polymorpha root nodule microbial communities from Los Angeles, California, United States - branched nodules | ecosystem: Host-associated > Plants > Roots > Nodule | place: USA...
TATATATATCTGTGTGTGTGTGTGTTCTTTATTTGATTATTAGTTTATTTTTATTATGTTCTTTAGTTGATTATTAGTTTATTTTCACTATTCTTTTTCTTTTTTTTTTGTAAAAGTTATATTTTTTTATGAGATCATTGTTGGTTACAACTATTTATTCTTAAAGAGTAAGTGGTCGAAAGCCCAATTTGTTTGATAGTGATCTTTAAGTAATACTTATTCTGCATTGGGCCTCAAGGGCCCAAAACTTGTCTTTACTCTCTAAACCTAGCTTGAAAACATGAGACAGCAAATGCAGAAAACACACATAAGCTTCTTCCAAACACAACATAACAAACCCCAGACTACAAGCAGATTTGGCCGGAAAACAAATCTATTTATCGTTGGAAAGTTTAGATTTGGCCATCAACAGTGACAAATCATCTTCGAATTTTTCATCCTCTCCTCCAGTGCGGGGCCGGTGCGCCACGAAATGCGTGAAATGTGAGGGGACAGTCGTGACTCAATTCCACGCCACAATGCTATGGGTTAGGGTGGCTACCTCCGCATCGTTCCTCCATATAGCGCCATGAAATGCCACTATTAACAACCTAGAATACAACTATGCACCACTTCAAGAGTCTGCGCTCTGCACCTCCCCAATTATTTCTTAAATGGCTAGATGTTTTTCCTCTCCTTATCTTAAGTGGGGTGCTGTCTCGGGTGATGGTTTTTGCTTTTGCTGTTGTTACTGCTGTTTCTTGGCAGTGGTAGGTTTAGTGTTTAGCCCCTAGTGGGCTGAATCTTTTTAGCACTCTGTTCTAGTCCTTATATACGGTGCTGCTCTTGTATTGATTCACTATTGCTCGCCCTGTTATGTTTGTGTGTGTGTGGTGGTGGTGGTGGGGGGTGTGGGCTTCCGTTAATATAAATATGCTGATTCAAAAAACAATATACATAGAAAGTGAAGAGAAAAAACAGTAGTTATCATTACTCTCATATGAAGCAAGTACCTTATATTTTCCCAATATGTCATCCACATGCCCAGAAAGAGCTAGCACAATATACTTCAAGGCAGCACGAGCACGAATGAGTGAATTGTGAGCATCCTAATAGACATGGAAGAATCAACAATAATAAGCAACTGGGATAAAACTTAAACAAACAAGTCATTCAACAAACACACAAGACAAGGGAAGTATGTAGTGCACAAAAAATCAATGTATGAAAGTTACATATTATCAATACAGGAGCAATGTGTTCTAACATGTAGAGCATGAATAGTGTCTAAGTTTATTGCATATAAGCTAACCACGATCATGTAAGTATAGTAACAAGAATATTTGTGATACTCTTATGCTCCCTACCCAATTTATTCTAATGCCCTTGTGTCATACAGTGGCAAGTAATCGCAAACATTAACTCAAGCAGTTGTTAAGCTACAGACATTGCCTTAATTGCAGGGACAAATTGTCATTTCACTGGAGAGAAATTTATCTAAAGACATCACCATTCACTTTCCCAATTCAAACGACCAATATACTCCAACTTGAGAGGAAGTGTTAGGAAGCATGTGAATAGTATCTAGATTCATTGTAAACAGACTAACTAATTCATGTATTTAAGGTGCTTAGAATACTTATTATCTTTGTATTTATTTACTTTTCATCTATATAATTTTCTCTCTGTCATGGAGCTTAACACATGGATTTCATACTGAAAGAAAAAAAAAGGTGTGGATGTCACCATTTCCCTCTTTTCGCTTTTGTTTAACACAAATACAAGCAAGAGAAATAAACAAACCTGGATTATGCCTAAAAGATCCTCCAAAAGCTCCAGAGCCAGATCAACCTATTCAAAATACGCCCGCAGATCAGGAATCAGACAAGTTTGAATAATAATTAATGACTAGACAAAAGTTCATTCATGCCACTCTGCTTTCTACATCAATTTAGATATAAAAGAACTTCAAGTAAAAGCATACGTAGCCATTTGTAAAAGCAAAATTTATCAGGGTTGAAACATCTATAAAATATCTCAAAACATGTGAATCAGGTTCTAGCATACCTTTGCAATCACTTGAGTAACCCATGGTGCTAGTACACCAGAGCATAGATCAATCAGCACACAAGCAGCCCTAGCCTACACAGAAATATATGGCCGAATCAGCTGCAAATCCAAGATAAATTATTTTATGTAGAACCTGAAACTCAGTGTGAAAATTTTGACAACCTTTCCCCCTCAACATTATATGTATTATCATTGATATCAATTAGTCTATTAATATTACCTCTAAGTATCATTTACTCCAGTCGTTTGTCTTCTAATTCAGACAAAACGAATTGATCTCATGACCCTTCTAGAGTTTTTCTATACATATTCTTTTCGAATTTCTAAATCATACATTGAATAGCATTCTTTTCCATCTTGATAAAGCCATTTGCAAGTCTAAAGCTCTCTCCCAAGTCAAGCCTATGATTTGTAAAATGGTTTTTCTAATAATCAAAATACAAATTATTTTTATTCAAGGAAACGAAAGAAAGAAAAACCCAGAATAAAGACAATGTGCATGTTCACTGGCCACATAAGTTCCTTCATCTAGTATGTGGTATTTGTGATGTTTGTTCAAATTTCATGCCTCGTATTCTTACATTGTTCTGATTTAGGTTAAGATTAGGTGAATGGTTCAATGTGGTATAGAGCAAATAGTCTGTGTAAAGGGTATTTTCAAAACAAATGCATCAAAGGATTGTGCATTATAACTACCATCGTAACAATTTTCTTCTTTTATCTATAGAAATTTTTTCCAACCTCTAATAAACTCTTTCTGCATCAGAAGCTCAGACCATAAAAGCATACAGTTGACATAAGACGCGATACAATTATGCAAATAACAAATCAAGCATAACACAACATAAACAAGTTAACATTCAAGTTTAAAATTAAGAAATAACTGGTTTACTAACGTGAGATGGTGAATACGAAGATAGATAACCAGCACAAGCGTGAAGAAGGGAGCGATAGGTAGATGATGTTGCGGTAGCAACAATCTGCACACATTAAACATAAGCAGGATAATTATGTTTGAAGACACCAAAAGGAACCCATTAAAAACATCTACATAGTTGGGTCTATGAAAGCTTTTCAAATATAACCTGAGATAAAGCCTGTTGTACAATAGGCTGATTCCACTGAGAAAAAGAGCCATCCACAGCATCAAAAGAATTGCTCAACAATGGGCGTAAAGCTATCAAAAGTTCAACAGAGCAAAATTAAAACATCATATAATATGGTTTTAATAAAAGGAATACTAGAAGCAATACAATTTTAAGAATAAGAAAAGTGAAGATCCTGATATTTGTTCCTTCATGTAAAATAAAAATTTATAGGAAAATAATCAAGTTCCCTGATTAAGAACTACATTGTTGGAACAACATACCACCCTAGTGGAACTAACAACTACTCAATACATTTCCATAATTCCATTTTTAGAGCACTCAAGTCAGATGAGCAAAAAACCCTCATGTTCACATATTAACGACTTGAAAGCAGTGCAGGCAATATTAATATAAGAGAAAAGTTGGAAAAAATCATTAATGTCACGTTGAAAAAGCAAAACAACACTTATTCTGGAACATTTTTTATATGTTAAAACGACAGTTATTTTTGAACGGAGAGACTAATTTGAAAAAACAATCATTTTCTTAAAAAGGGCAAGGATGGACAATTCAATTACAAAAAATCTCAGTGCAGTATAATGATAACAAAGTGACTTCATTATGTTATGACCCAGTTACAGAACCCAAGAGCAATTTAGTAGTAAAACTCAACCTGGCAGCAGAGCTTGTACAAGCGGCAGCACAGCCCAAAATTCCGAAACTCTCTCGGCCATCTTGCTGCAAAGAACAGGCTGTAAACTGCAGATTGTTAAACAATGTACATAAAAGACTGCAAAGTTTGACAATAAAATTGACACATGGGAATTATATAACATTTGATTGCAACGAACCTGAGCTGCGCAAGAATAAAGAACGTGTAAGATCCCTTCTTCCACTGCCCCAAAATCTAGTACATTAAGATAGCTACAATCCCATTGCTCATCTGGCATTTTGAACTCTTCACCAAACAGGTTTGAGTAATCAACTGAGGTGCAAGGACTAGTAAGTTCCAATTTTGATTTCTCCTCCAAAGGGGTAATAACTTCATTTTGAGGGTATGATACTTGCTCAGGACCGGGATCAATGAGTTTCAGAATGATTCTAGATGACTGGAATGAAGGAAATATATAAAGTAAAACACATTAGCAAGAACAAGTTGTGCACACGTAGTCAGACAAAAAATAAAAAAGATAGACGTTTCCCTGGTAAATTAAAATTTAAAAAGAAATTGAGTTTAATTATAAAGAAAAATGAGAGAGAGAGATACCATCCTACAAACAGAGCCCAGATCAGAATCTTTGTAAGCCTTTCTCAGCAGCATAAAAATTGTATCTGGACGGAAAACCATGGAATGATATGCAGACAAATTGAAAGACGGAGCACTACGTGATCTCCTTGGCTGTGTTCAAAAAAAATTGAGGGAGGTGAGTATACAGGCAGAAAGACATCCACTTAAAGTACATACATAAAAAGAAAATAGATGGTTATTAGTAGCTTATGATACATGCAAGTCATAACTCGATTTGATACAAAATTGTTCCCAATTGATATGAGTCCCTAGTAACTATCTATTTTGGACATGAATCTCATCTAAAATCTTGATTCAGTATGATGAATCTTGCTACATTATAATGAATCATTATATAAACTAAGTGTAGCCAGCCACTATTTTTGTCAATTTTGTATAGTCAACCATTTTTCCTTTGTCATATATATATATTTTTTTTGAATAAGCCTTTGTCACTTGATCTCTGACTTGAATCTTAAATTTTTTGGAGGTTCATATATATCAGCTTATAACTTAGCTAGGTTACTTGTTTTTACTTAAAAATGTCATTCTTATTAGTAATGTATCTTACGATTCATAATAAGATTTGATTCATGATTTCGAAAATAGGTCTTCCGATTCACAATATGAAATTCGATTTGATAAGCATGAACACAAGTACAAAAAATATTGACAGGATAAAGAAATCAAAACAAATAAAAGAGAAACCTAGTCCTATGATGTTATTGCCATGTCAAAGTTTAGGAATTGTTATGAAGCCCTGAGACACTTTGATACGATATGAGACGAATACAGGGATGCAGTAAGTTCTTCAAAATTAAAGATACAATACGGAACAGATGCATTAAAACAAATTTATAGACTATGCATATTAACATAAATCTAATAATGCTTAATATTTATGAAGAGGCACTGATCTTTTATAAGCTATGTATGCAGATGATGATCACAACTTACAAAAATATACTTGTGATCATACCAAAAGAGCATAGACACATGTTTCTCTTAACTATATAAAAAATATCTTTGTAATCAATATCATAAAATATCTATATAAAAAGCATAGACACCTGTTTAAATAAGTTTTTATTTAATTCCTTACTTTTTAACTACTAATTGTATCATTTTCATCTCTCCATTCTCATCATCCAAAAAAGTATAGCTTCTATGTCTAATTCACCAACAGACAACTCTTCCAATTCAAGAAGTCGGCCATCGCCATCATGAAATGGATCATATACATCTCCCCTAAAGAACAAGGCTGTACAAAACGTTTTAAGACGTATTTTTAAAGTGGTGTCCTAAACTGTTGAAGAGATATCCCAAAGAGGTAAGGATTGTCGCCTTATAAAGACTACTTTGGCCATATCTCTAGTCAATGCGGGACTTGAACAAACTCACTCACATCGAGTACAAGTAACTTGTAGCATGTACAAATGTGGATGGTCCAATAACAACAACACTCATGTCTAAGACTGGAAGTCTAGAGCGTGGACAAATACAGGTGGCACAATAACAAATGTAGGAAGGAAGGATAAATTCAAATAACATCGTAGAATTTGGAATTTTAGGCCTAATTCAATCGAAGAAGATGGCATAAGAAGCGAGGATTGCCCAAGCCCTTATAAGGGGACTACCTTAGCCATAACTCTAGTCAATGTGGATTTTGGGATCCCAACAAGATTAACAAAAATAATTTGTCGTTGCTTTCAATACTTTTGGTGAAAATATGATTTGCAAAGACTTTGGAACAACTTCCTCGTATGCCATTTTAGGGTTTTGTTAATAGTAAGGCAAGGTCTCTGGCAGCGTTCAGTTCAGTGTATGCAACAAATCGGAGGTTGGGGAGAAATGTCCCCATTTCAATGGGATAAAAGTGACATTCTTAACTTATTTGAGGTGATTACTTATTAGCAAGTTGCTACAAAATAGGCTTATTTGTCAAATGCATTGGGAGAATGGCAAGCATTCCTCCCTTTTGATGGGTACCTACTTTCTTTTTTGGTGATTCCTTTGGGAAAATATCATATACCCTTCTCATGTATTTTCTTTCTCATCTATAACTAAATTTCTTTTCTTATCTAGGAAAAATAAAATTGGAAACTGGACAAGTCAAAACAGCAAGATCAATACAGACTGTAAATGCATTTCGGTATTCAATGTGAACACCAAACATTCAAATGGTATGGAGAGACACATAAAATAGTATATCAGAAATAAAAGGTAGTGGAAGCTACCTCAAAGTTAGAGGAAACAGTTAGGGCCGGTGACAGTTGACTACTTCTGTAGACTTCAGGGTCAGCAATATTGCCCGGATGCTTTGAAGTAGTCCTGTAATTACACAAATAGTTTGTAGTAAAGCAAATAAGGATAGGAAAATAATCAATGCACTCACAAAAACAATGACCCCAAATCAAGTTTAAAACACACAAAAACAAAGAAATGAACCAACACCTACACTCATTACTCATCATGTTTGTATACAACAGAATATTTAATTGCTAAAAGTAATAAACATACATATCATTAGTCAAAAACATACATGTCTTTAGTCAAGAATAGCAAACCAAAATCAGGAATTATTAACAAAGCAAATCCAAACCAAATAAAACTTCCCGCCAGTGACAAATAATTGGATCATGAAGAGGATTTAAAAAGCAAACAAACCTTTCATTTGCCACATGAAGAATAGGATAAAAAGGACCCGCTAGCATGGCAAGAAACCGTAGGTTAGATTCAGGATTATCTGGAAAGCTTGCAAGGTCTGTCTGCAGTTTTATATACAATGCTGAATGGCATAAAAAAAGGGAAAACCAAAAAAAGGTAGAATTATAAATGAAGTAACTAAAGTAAATTGCCCGTGTTTACCTCAAGTTGTGAAAGAAATACTAGCAACCGGTTTGTCATGTCTTGCAGCAACTACAAACAAAACATCAGAAAGGAACCCCCAATAATAACAGAAGAAATAAATTACATCATAAGCACGGAGATGGCAGCTAAATGTAATCAACCTGGAGATGCGTATCATGTGGATCCTGCTTATGAGATAGAATGTATGGTAGCAAGTAATTAACAACTGGTTGAAATTCAGCTTCCAGCCCAGCCACAGAAACTCCTATTAGCTGCAAGAGAAGATGGTAAAAACAAGTTCAACAATGACAAATTACAATATTTGGAACACCTTTGTATGTAAAAGAAATAGTATTAGAAATAGAAAACTACAAAAATGGAGGATAAGAAATACTTGGAATAGATGAATAGAACTAAAACGAAGACAGAGAAACAAATGTCATATAAAACTAAACAATGTAAAAGAGCTGTCCATGATCAGAAGAACAGAAGAATCATTTCAAGTGCTTTGGAGGAGCATACAGTACAAAATTTTGTCAATATGAATTTCATGAGAAGTTTTATCGTGTACACTGTTTCTAGTTGTGAGGTAGGATATAGTACAAGGCATTATCAATAAAATGATCATAAAATTTTAGGTGTGTGATAGAAACTGATATCAAAATATAAATTAATAGTAATATTACAATCAAATCCCAAGAAATTTGAGAGTCTTGATTCTCTCCCCTCCAGGAATTCGAGCTTGGTCTCTCCCTACCAATCCTTTATCCAAATAACCGAATGCCCCTATTTTCCTCTGCATCTTTGTTTATAATACTAACTAACTCCCTATAGAAGTTACATAAAAGTTTTGCAGATAACAGTTACTGCAGATAGCAGTTACTGCACATGTAACAGTTACTAATTTATAATATATTAAATAAACAATTTACTAGTATTATATAACTTCTTCCTTTAGGAGTCCTGTTACTAATAGTGTGCGTCAATTTTGAGTCATCAGAGGAATTTAAAGAGCAGCTTTGCATTGATTTGCTTCAAATGTGAAGGCACTAAGTCGTATGTCGAGTCTCCCTCAGCCCAACTATCTTCTTTTTATCATTTTATGAAATTAAATTTCTAAGTAAAAAAGTAATAAAAGTTTCAGAAGAAGAAGATATCCGTGTGCACAGAAAGTAGAACATGATATGCCACTTGAAAACAAAACAGGGCTTAGCCAAGATAAGGGCCAGTTACCCATGAATACCCTTTCCTTACAAGCTTCCCACATTACTACTTGTATCTTTCAAGAATCCACTCCGGGTTGCCAAAATAACTGAAAATTAAACAAGACTATAATTGATAATGAGAAACTGCCTTCGGTCATGTGTGGACGAGAAAAGGAGGGAAATTCAATTTAGCAAGATGGAAGTTCATTCCAGCCCAACAAAAAGTGGGTTTTGGTCAAGGGAACTTGGTGTGTACAAAATATTACTTCCTCTGGAAAATGCTATGGCACTTCATCCTATAGATTTCTCTGCCTGATGGCAACATGCATATTTTTATGGTTAACACCAGAGTGGTGGAGTTACAATCTTACCATGTTGTCTATATGGCGGTTTGTGGCAAGACCCAAAATTCCGTAATTTCGGCTGCCTTATGGCGGAAAAGCCCGACATATCGACGAGATCAAAACCCGCCACACCATACCACCATGGTGCCGCCATAACTGCCATCTGTTAAGACTGCTTATCATCACCCACATCTCACGCAAGCCTCAGAAAATTTATTTGTAGAGAGTATGTGTCTTTTACACGATTGAATTCACTGAAGTTAGGAAATCTGTCCCACATTGGAATCTGGGAGTATCTTTTGGTAAGAACTAGAGATGTTCCTTTTTAGATACTTTCCTCAACTATGTGTCCATTTTCTTAACTAAGTAAAATTTTCAGTGAGACCAAAATGGATTACAACAAAACTAGATTCATTTGGATGATATTTTGGGTGTTCAAAATCAATTATGTGATGAGTAGAATCGATTATAACATAAGTGAAATTATTTAGATATTCTGTTAAGTAGAATTAATCTAGGTGTGAAACACACCAATATCTAAGTCTGAACACATGCCAAGATTTATAGTTCAAAAGTGATTCTATTTAATCATCACAAAAGAATCACTTGTAAGTTCTAACTCACTTTTGAAATATGATTCCCAAACAGAAATCAATTTCTTCAATATTGATTCTTTCAGAATCATTTATTTCAACCACAATATTTCAAAAATGAATTCTGTGAAAATCAAAAACAAACTAACCCTATCTTGTTTTATTCTTCTTTTCATTATCCTCCACTAAGCTTCCTTACAGCACTAGAGACTAGAGATCCAAAATCTATTGGAATTTCAATTTCCCCCCAAAACTTAAGTGATAGATGATGAAAATACAGGGAAATGGATGGAATCATGGAAATGAGAGAAGGCATTACTCTGAATAACTGACATTTGAATTATTAGTTGTATCAAAAAAATTAACCTAATGCTCCTAGCCATACTAATATTCCAGGTCAACATACATCTTTATAGCTAGCACAGGTCCAGCCAAATGACAACTAACATAATCAAACTGCAAACAAATAACTGCTCAAATATAATTGAAATTTCATTCTGTTGAAATTAAAGGGATTTAGATATAGGAGGGAAATTAAAGGGTTTTAGATATAGAAGGAAAAAGAGAATTGAGATCAAATACACTGAAATAAATAATTACTTATATGAATGTTGCATAGACAAATTGCTAATCCCTATTTAATTAATACTAGACCTGATTATAAAAGGACCGAAATCATAAAATGTAAGGAAACATGAAACCAATTCTAGGAGGTAATCTAAGATGGCTATATCCACTATAAGACTTAGGGTGTGTTTGGATGGAGGGTTTAGGAGGGGAGGGGAGGGCTTACTATTCTTTTTTAAATTACACACACCATAAAATGTTTTTTTAAAATGAATTAGGTGTGATTGGTATATTATATGATCATTTAACATGTTATTTCAATTTTTTTAAATATCAAATATTTTTCAAAATATATACTCGGCCCTTGGGGTAACAAAATGGTGGTGGACAAAATTAAATCTGAGGTGGGTAAAATTGATTCTAATGGAAACAAATCCATAGCTTTTGTGTTGCAAAAATCAATTGAGTGTGGAACTCACGCAATTCTTTAGATTTACATGCCTACATTTAGGCTCTTATCAAGAAGCTTGATACTTTCAAAATCATAAATGTGTTACTATCTTATTAACCATATGAACTGAAGTAAATGTACAAAAAAATCTAACATTACAGTTTACTATAGGATTTCAGAACAATGACAACTGATGAAGAATAAAAATGGAAAAGAAATAACTGTTTACCTGAACAAAGAAAATAGCAATGGGATTTCCACGCAAACAAGATATTCTCACATATTGACATGGAGTGTAATTTGTAGGATAGGTCATGTCACGTCTGGGTGCTTCACAACGTGGGCGAACTTTTTGAAATGTCTCTGGCTGGCAAGCAAATAAGAACCATTAAAACATGCACCACGATACTATCCATCTTGGAAAATGCATAATTAAAGAATACACAAGTCATATCTAATTGAAGAGGAAGAAAAATAATCAACATAGCCTCATTTGCAAAAAAGTAATGTTGGAGCACAGATTGACATTATTAAGTTACCACATCTTTATTACAAACTGAAAAGAATTACTCAACATTGTGTATATAACAAAATGGCATCCACATCAAGTGTATTTATTCTTCACAATCAATAATTTATTAATCTTTATTTAATAAACATAACTTAATTATTAAAAATCATAAATGACCTGTCTGTCAAGAAAGAATTCAAGAAACATGCATCCTTTTGACAATATCATGAGTCAGTAGAACAACAGGAGCCTATACCAATTGTATTCAGAAACCCGGAATAAAAGACAATGAACAGACCTCTTACGTTCTAATCAGATATACTGAAGTTTAAACCAAAACACAAACATCAAAAAATTAAATATAGAAATTATCATTCATTCTATCCAATGTTACCAACGGAGACCACCATTTTTGTTTTTAGAAGATACAATGACCAAAAAGGGAGTAAAGACCAGTTGTCACGTCAAAAAAGCTAAACTTCGTAGAATTTGTGTATTCTCAACAATAATCAGTTCAAAAAGTATGACGGAATGCTATACTACAACTCCCCTTTATAAAGCATTGACAGGAAGTCAAAAATGGTCCCAAAAACATTTGATAGCTGATAGAGAAACTTAAAACAAGTTGTATAAACTACACATGAGAAGAAGAATGTCAATTGGCAATGATAATTAGTTCAACAGATTATCATCCACAAACCTTGTACCGTAAGCCCACTGCAATTTCCCACTCAAGCACTGACTTGTTATAAATCCGTATATGCGACAACAAACAAGGCTCCTACAGCAAAGAAAACAACACAAATACAATTCAAGTACACAAAAAAACAACATAATAAATACTGCTTAATTAATCATATTAATCCTGCACGATCAGATAAACTCTTTTCAACTCCACCATACTATTGTCAAAACTTGTCACTTGCAAAAAACCTATAGTTCTCTCTCAGTTTATTAAAATTTGATTCATCATGATAGCATGTCAGAGTAAATTCAACCTTCTCAACTTCACCACTTTATGGACACCAGCAAAGTTACTGTAATTCAAGTAAAATGATATATTCCATATAATCCATTTGGAATACTCTCACAATTTATTAAAATTTGATTATCATATTTCAGCATGATATAATATAGGGTTAAATATGTTTAGTCCCTGCAAAATCATGAGTTTTCAAGTTTAGTCTCTATAAAATTCTACTGGTAATTTTTGTCCCCCAAAATATTTAGTTTGTAAGAATAGTCCCTATTTTGAAAACTTTTTACAAAAATGGATACTTTTTGGTCATCCAAAATAGTCCCTATAAAAAAAAAATAGGAACTAAAAGTGAATAAAAAAATTTAGGGACTAAACTTAAAAGCTTATAATTTTGTAGTGACTAAAAACATATTTAACCCTATAATATATATCACATTAAATTCAAGTAAAAATGATACATTCCACAAAAATATATTTAGAATACTGAGTTGATTCAAATTTAATTATGATATTTCAACAAGATATCATATACATCACAGCAACTTCACCAATCTATTAACACTTTCAAATTAACTATAATTAATAACATTTGTCAACAAAAAACTATAATTAATAACAATAATTAAAGTCTCCTTCAAAAAAATAAAAAATAACAATAACTAAAGTGAAAACGTTATATTCCAGAGAATCGATTCAGAACACTCTCTCAGTTAATTCAAACTTCATTATCATATTTCAACATAATATCACATATAGCAAAGCAACACTTGCAACAAAAAAAAAAAAAAAAAAAAAACTAAAATCACAGTTCCAAAAACAAACTGAATTAACTTAATTTAAAAAACTAAAACCTATTAACAATAATAATAATAAAATTTCAGTACGAACACTTGAATTCAAAAAATCTAAAATCGATTTACAAAATTTCAGCACGAACACTAGAAGTAAAGTAAAATTAAAATTGAATAACCTAAGTACTAATTTGAAAAATAAAAAAGCGAATGAAAGAGAAACGAATTACATTGAGTTCGAGTAGAATCCATTCTTTGGTGTTGGTGGCGGTGGACCAGTGAGAGCGGAGGTCAGAGTCGAGAACGTTGAGAGCTTTCTGCGATGGAGATTCTCGCGACATGGCTTTGACCTTGAATTGAAGTGGCTTCACGCGAGGCTCTAACTCCACCTCCATTTGTTTCTTCTTCTTCTTCTTCGATCAATCACATTCACAACACTTTGAGTTTACGAGTCACATTCGCTAGCACGCACGATTTTATACTACACCGCCAAGTAGTAGTAGTGGACTAAACTCACTAGCCTTTGTCCTTTGCTCTCTCGGCCAAGGATCATTTCGTAAATGCATATTTCGTTTTTTATTTCTTTCAACTATCTCCGTTTAATGAACAAAATAATTACTAATTTTGATTTCAGTGGTTAAATATGTTTTAATTATTATAATTAATAGAGTAATGTTTAATTTGATCTTAATCATATTTAAAGTGGTACATATGAATAGTTGTGATGTGTAAATGTGTTAATAATGTAAAACTTTTTACACATACATTTAATGAAAATTAAACTCAAAATAAATTATAGAGTTATTCAATAGATAGACTTTACTAAATACCGTCTATCTTAATTGCGTGGATAAATTTTCTCAGTCTTTTTTTTTATTTTGTTAAAAGATTTTTCTCAATTATTAGCAAAAATAACAAGAATTTTCTCAATCTTTTATCTCTCATGTTACCTCTTATTTTTAAATCTCCCCATTGAATTTACTTTCTCCCTCTATTTATTGTAACTTGTCTTTCTCTCCTTTTGAATGGAGTTGGACACTGGGAATATCGGTGGATCTCATGCTACTTGAGAAAACCAAATTCTCTTCGGGCATGTTTGATATGCAGGGTTGGATATAAACAGAATAGGATAGAAATTCATTTTGGTGCATGTATGATATATTATTAAATATTTTTTGAAGTTTAAACATGTAACATTTTTTGTTTTCAACTATGACATGATTACTCAAAAGAAATATGCAACACACATATAATCATTTACGCTAATGACAGTACTGCATGTCAAGAATATTTTGCCACTAAAAAGAAAATATAATAAGTTTATGCATTGTAACAATCTGCCCAGAACCATGAACTCTACAATGAAGATTGCAGCTTCCTGACATTTAAAGCTAAAGTGATCTATACACTAACTCAAATGCCTCCTAGCATCTATACAATAGTCATGATCCCTGACACTTTTTAAGTTCTTTTCCTCTAAATTCACTTAATTAGAATCAAACTCACCAACTCCAAAGAGGTGATGAAGAAATTGAGTAAGAGGATCTTTGTAAGCTTGAAGATGAAAACTAGCTAGGTTCCCTCCTTCTTCTTCCTTGGTGGCTCAGCGACAGAGAAGGAGAGGTGATGGATGGATGGCATGCATGGTTGGAGTCATTTTGAGAATGGGTTCGTGTCGTGTGGTTTCACATGAGAGAAGAAGTGAGGATATGTAATTCTGCTTTCTTCTAATTTTGTTTGTTTCATGCCTTTGATGCCTAATGCTGAAATTACTGCTATAACCCTAGTAATGAAAACTATCCTTCTTATTTCTATAACTCATATTATTAAAACTAAAGAGATATTTAAAGTTGGGGTATTACAAAAGCATTCTAATTCAATACAACAATAATCTTATCAAGAAACTAAAATCCAAAATTATCGCAACGCTTCTATTCTAATTTATGTGTCATGTTCGAAAATGAAATGAGTTTGAATCAAAACTAGAAGCAATGAAAAGACAAAGTACTTAAACTTCCCCAAAGTCCCGTCAGCTTTCATTAGAAAGGTTGGACCAGTGCAATTGCAAGACGTTTAAAGAAGATATGTCTTAAAGATAAAGAGGACTTGGATAAAATAACTGAATCTAACGGCTCGTTTGGTGCCCAGGATAAGGAGACAGGATATTATTAGATTATCATATCCTGACTTAAGCTGTTGTTTGGTGCACCAACAGGAAAAGATAAGTTTAACCTATTTCTAATCTTATCTCACTCCTCCTTTGTTTTTCTTACCATCCTATTATGATTAGAACTAGAATTCTTATTTTGCCCTCTCTCTCAATTCATCGCTCATGTCTTATCTGCTCTCATCCATCGATCTCCACCTCTTCCTTCATAAATCTTCAGCACCATATTTTCTATTTGTCATGGATCTGACCATTTCCTTCCCTGCCGCCGTTCTTACAACCATTGTGAAAAACTACGTGTCGCCGTTCACGTCTCTATTTCGTGATTTTATTTCTTCTACACGACATGTTTAAAAATTGGGGGTTAAAATATATAATTAATTATAAGGAAGAAGAAGGTTAACGATTGGATTTTATTTCTTCTACACCAATTTTGTGATTTTAACCATAATCAAAATCCGTTTATTTCAACCATAACAAACTTATTTCAACCTTGACTATGGAAGAAGAAGAAGGTTAACAAACGGATTTCAGCCATCATGATTTTATTTCTTCTAAACCAATTTCATTGCTATCCTTCACCAATTTCCAACAAAAGAAGACGTTTTTCTTTTTTTTAAGAAGGTTAACAATTATGTTTGATAATTTTGTAGAATTAATAATAGCTTAATTTTATTTAATTAAAAAGGGTTAAAATATATAATGAATTATAAGGGTAATTTTGTCATTTAATTAGGATTTATATGATATTATGTTTGTTATCATGTGTGCATCAAACATGTGATATGATAAATGTTTATCCTGTCAATATCCTTTCCTATCATTATCCAGTTCTATATCATATCCTATCTTTATCCTATCATGTGTACCAAACGGACCCTAAATGTTTAAATCTCAAATTATGTTGCACAAGCTTATGAGTTTTCTTTCTACCATGCTACCCTTTCTCCTTTTTTTTTTAAATTAAAAAGAAAAAACATTTTATTTTCGAAAATAAAATCTAATAATTTTTTCTTTAAACAAAATTGATTCATTTTTTCTTTTAATTAAAAGAAAGAAACATAGTGGCATGGAGAGAAAGAAAACATGATGCACCTATCAAAAACATACGTATAAACACAATTTTTTTAGCTTATCTTTTTTTTTTTTTTAAACAAGGCAAAATGAGATATATATTAACAACCAAAAGTTTTGCTCCCTAGCACAAGAAGTGTGTAAAGAAGCAAAACAAAGTTACAAAGTCACAACAAACCGACCAGAATCAAAATAATAGAAAAAAATCAGTCAATCCCCAAACAGGTAAGGGGTTGCTGCCACCACAAATGATAACCAAAAGGAAATCACACATTCTTAGCTTTCAACCAATGAAGAGAGTACATCTTAACCTTTTCCAATAGTTGCACCATCGTATTGGCTTTGTTAGCAAAAAGTCTTTGGTTTCTTTCAGTCCAAATAACCCATATGCAACAAAGCCAGATCAAATGTAAGAATACTCTTTGGTTTTTTTAGCTTATCTTATCATGAGCGGTCATGTTCTTTGAGCTTCTTCCAATTGCACTAGTCTTATTTGCAAATGAAAACATAAATCTCAGAGCAACTTTATGCACTGCCTCTATATTATTACTCCTGATTCCTATTTTCTTTTCTCTAATGTCGCTCTTTAACCTCATAAATCTTCAAACTCTTTTTGATTTTTTCCATAACACCTCAATTAGAAGGTAAGTGTTATGATGATTATGTGTTCTAATTTGTAGAGAAGACTCTCGTTGTACTAATTCAAAAGTCGTTTATCTTCCATGATAATTGATAATGTACGTTATTATAATGAAAATAAGTGAAAATGTTGCAAGGAGGGAGGGAGGCTAGGGGGAGAGAGAAATCAAAAGTGAAAATGAAAATTCAACCATAAAGAAGGATGTGAACATGCAGAGCTTATTTGTGGGGTAGTTTTTTTGGCAAAATTACACAATTCTTCTTTTAACTTAATTTGAGATTATACTTTCATTTTTATCTTCTTCTTTTTCGATAAAAAACTCAAAATTCATCAAACTCGTAAACAAACTCAAACCTTCATTATACAAATAAAGAACCTTAAATTTCATTGAAAAAAATCCCATTAAAAATGATACAATATTGGTATTTTATAACATAAAAAATTAGATTGGGAGAAAAAAACAAAGGACGAAAGTATTAGCTTATAAGTTAAGGAATAAATTATGTAATTTTATTTTTTTAATGGAAGGAGATAATAAAACGTTAAATGGGGGTAGAAGAATAATGAGAGTGAGAGAGAGAGACTGAGCGCTATTGTTGATGGAAGTGAATATAGTGGAACTAGGATATGATGGTGATTTTGAGGTTTTTTTTTTTTTTTTTTGACGTTTTGAGGTATGTTGTTGGTTCAGGGGTTTTGATATCACAATGAATGGTGGCTTTGGAATGGTGTGGTGGATGAAGATTATATATTTCTTTTGTGGTGTTGTGATTGTGAGACTAGTGGTCCTCCACTTCTCTTCTTTTATAGTTTTTTTTTTTTCACTTCTTTTATAGTTAAACTCTCCATTTTTTATTTGATAGTTTTTCATCTTTTACTCCATATTTGTTTTTCTTAAATATATTTTAACATAATAAAACGAATAAATGAAGAGACCCTTTCTTTACAAGTGTTGAGCCAATAAAAATAAAAGGTGTTATTTTAAGGCTTAATTATATAAATGGTCCTTCAACTTATTTGTTATTTTTAATTTGATCCCTTAACTTTAAAATTTTCATTTTTGGTCCTTCAAATATGCTCCGTCAGTCAGTTTGATCCATGTCAGTTAATTTTAACCCCAAATATCTTAGGTGAACCAACCTTGTAGGTGGTTCACCGTAGACCTTATTAATTTTTTAATTTCAACCTTATGATTTTTTTTTCAAAAAAGGAACGGCTAGATTATTTAGGTATATCGTATGTTACAATGAACCATCAACGCGTAATTTTTTCTCCTTTTCTTCCTCTTTTACCATTTACCGAAAGTGACTAGAGACTATTGAGAAAAAAAAAGAGAGAAATAAAGGGAGGGAGTGAGGAGAGAGAAAAAGTGATATGGTGTGAGGAAATAGGGAAATATGAAGGGGTATTTATAGGTGGAAATGGTAGTATAGGTTATAACTACAATAAATGTGGTCAAAAAAACGTGTAAACTTGGTAAAAAAACGTGTAGACTGAAGGTTGAAAAGGTGACCACTGTCCACAAAAACGTGTGTTCTTGAGGACAAACCACCGGCCAACTTGTGTGAGTTAACTCGCGCACAGGCCATTGGTACGTGACTTAAGTCACGCAGAACTTATAAGGTGTGTAAGTTAACTCATGCAAGAGTATAACTGTAAATTATGCTGGGCGCGAGCAAAATGTGTTGGGAGAAGAGCATAAATCAATAAGTTTTGTTATCCTTTACCCAATCTCTCGATTTTCCTAAATCAATAAGTAAATATATGATATGTGGCCTAGTAGATCACACAATATTAAATTAATTTTTTAAGGGAATAATCTACTTCACTAACTTGTTATTTGACTTCTCAAATGTTGTCTATGTGCTGCACTATTACATGAGTTGGAGCATCCAAAAAAATCTCTCTATTTTTCTTTAGTCCCACATTTTTTACAATTGAACTTATGGTCTCTCCATTTTATAATTTTATAAATATAGTGTTGGTGGCGAGATATGATGAGGAGGCAGGGAGGTTGGAAGTTGGGGGCCGGAGTGTTTCTTCTTGGTGGAGGGAGATATCGAAGATTAGGGATGAGGTCGTTGGAGATGACGAGGGCTGGTTTGGTGAGGGGGTGTCAAAAGTTGTAGGTGATGGAAAGAGCACTTTATTTTGGTTTGATAACTGGTTAGGAGATGTCCCTTTGTGTAGGAGGTTTGGTCGTTTGTTTGACTTAGCGACAAATAAGTTAATTTCAGTGGCGGACATGTGTGAGTTAGGTTGGGAGGAGGGGGAGAGGCGTGGAGTTGGAGAAGAAGACTGTGGACGTGGGAAGAGGAGATGTTAGAGGAGTGTAGGCAATTACTTGATGGTGTTATTGTGTGGGATAATATTCTTGACAGGTGGCAGTGGGATCCAGATATTCATGATGGTTACACTGTCTGAGGTGCCTATCAGATTCTGACAACTCAGGTCCCTTCCACAGTTGATGCAACAAGAGACCTTGTGTGTCATAAGCAGGTTCCCTTGAAGGTGTCCATTGTCGCTTGACGTCTGCTGAAAGACAGGTTACCGACCAGAATTAATCTCCAAAGGCGCGACATTATTCAGGCCTATGGGGATAGGTGTGTCAGGGTGCGGCTATGAGGAGTCTGCATCCCATCTATTTCTCCATTGCGAAGTGTTCGGGTCGTTATGGCAATATATCAGGTCTTAGATTGGTGTGTCTGGTGTAAACCCTCTAAATATTAGTGACCATTCCTTTTAATTTTCTCATTATACAGGTCATACAAAGGCACACCGATCGTTTCTCCAATTACTTTGACTACTTTGTGTTTGGCTGCTCTGGAGTGAACGAAATAACAGAATATTCAACAACATAGAAACTCCTATTTTACAGCTCTTAAATAAAGTTAAATTTCATTCTTTTTGGTTGCTTAAAGCTAATAATACCACGTTTGTGTACGGCTCTCAGAGATGGTGGTCGGACCCTTTATTGTGTTTGGGTCTTGACTGACCTTTTTATCTTGTGTATATACTTTGTATGACGGCTTGTTTTTTGGGGTGGTCTCTTTGGTACAACTTATATTAGGGGAGCTCTCATCACCATTGTCAATATATCCCATTTTAATTTCTTAAAAAAAAAAAATTTATAAAAATATAGATGCGTCCCCTAAGAAAAAATGCATAAGTCGAAAAGTTTTAAGTATTTGTTATTTCATAAATAAAAAAGTTGACTGGGTATATTTTTACTAATATATCGGTTTGAGTAATGAATAGACAAGTTACCAGATGGTGTGGAAATGCATATGTCAATTAACTCAGGTTATTTTATTTTGGGTCTTAACGAGTGCCCCCAAAGCATTCTTTAAGTATTCTAACTTAAGTAATTATTTCCCTTTTATTTTTCATATAAGCAAACTAAGTATTCTTTGAAAAAGTTTAATTTTAATATACACTACCAATGCAAAATGTTTTACACGCCAGATAATCACAATCATTTATATTTATACGTGTAACTTAATATAATTAAATTCAAACATTTTTAATGACTACAAAATTGATTGACAATGTATAAAAAGTTTTATACTAACAGTCTATGTGAATTTAATCTTTAAGAAAAATTCAAAATAGAAAATGTAAAACTCCAAAAAGAAACTTATTATCCAAAAAAATATATTATTTATGGAAATCTCACGTATACTAAGAACCTTTTTAATTTGCTCTGGATAACCACCATATAAAACATGTCAATGAAAATAGATATATACAAGATGGGAGATATGGGATGCGAAGGCACTTATCTTGCGACTAAAGCAAAAGATAATGGGTTGTTGTCAATACACAAAACATTAATCCAGAAAACAAGAACAATTAAAATGGTGGCTTTATACATACAGTCCTAACTATGTTCGCAAGTAGCACTTTTGTGTGCTCTTGATCCTATATCAAGCAACCATTTACGTAATAATACTTTGTCTTTTCTTTATCTACCTTTCAATCAGTTATCAACCCATGCATGTTTTTCTTTACCTCACAAACTTATAATATTAATTATTTCAAGTTTCAACCAAATATCTAACACACGCCCACTTCCGTCAAACACATAGACCAACTCAAGTTGACATGAATGGTGATGGGCTCTCGACCCTATATAATATTGTGGGAAGGATTTCAATTTAAGATAGTAACTGTATGATTCAGTTTTTGATAGGTTCAACCTTCTTTTTTACAAACATTTGAAAATAAATTAACGTCTACATTTTATCGTTTAATATATTAGATTTGTATTGGATCGAATCTAATATGATAATATGAACCGAACAAACACCGTAATAAAATGGGAAAGAAAAACAACACCTCATAAAGATGATGAATAAAACAAAGTTGTACTAAGACTACGTAATCACAAAAGAAAAAGCTAAATATACGTTAAAATCACTGATTCAAATAAAGGGGAAGGAGAAAAGCAATGTATAAAGACGGGTCAAAAATAGAGGGGTGATTTTAGTGAATGAAGGAGAAAAAACTAAGTCGTAAAATGGGATGATGACTCACAATAAAGAGATGACTAAATATATAAAAATAAGATCAATTTTCACTCGAAATGATATTTATATATTCTTTTCCTACAAGTCCATAAATCTTGCATCCAATCCATTCCCACATGTTTCAATTGTTCAATAGACACATGCATGTTTTCCTTAATACTAGACAAACTCCGTCTTTCTTCACATATGAACAAAAACCTTTATTTATTTATTTTAGTTTTACAAATCAAAATCCTATCTATAAATATTTGTTCACTTCGTTCGCAATGTCTTCACCACATCACTACCCCATTTCTTCTTCAAGGCCTTGAATACGTGTCTTAGTTTATTTCTTTAACTTCATTAGAAAAAAAATCCATTTGAATTAACATACTAGAATAGAATGGAGCAAGTAAGACAAACAAATCTCACTTTTGTACTTATCTATGTTAATGTTATAACACTCTTTATGATCTTCACATTTAAATTAGCCAATGGTATTGAGGAAACTTTAAATATTGTGAGTTTTGGGGCCAATCCCAATGGTGAAACTGATTCAACAAATGCAATCCTTACTGCATGGACCAGTGCATGTAGCTCAACAACACCAACTACTATTTACGTGCCAATAGGAAGATTCTTAGTTGGGGGTAGTGTAGTGTTTAAGGGGAGGTGCAATAACAAGGGCATTGCAGTACGTATTGATGGTACACTAGTTGCAACATCCAACTATGGTGTTATTGGAAATGAGGGAAGTTGGTTGCTTTTTGATGATGTTGATGGAGTTTCAATTCTTGGTGGTGTCCTTGATGGTCAAGGCACAAGTTTATGGGATTGTAAAAGATCCGGCAAGAGTTGCCCAACCGGTGCTACGGTATAGATTATATTCTTGAAAATTTGCTAACTTTCTGTTTTATTATCAACGGTAACATTTTGGTAATTAGTCGTTACAAACCTTAAAAATCAATATTACATTGGTTCGAGTAGAACTTGATTCAAACTTCTTAAGAAGTATCTTGTGTTCGAACCTTGTGGATGAAAAAATATTTGAAAGAGGAGATTCCACTACAAATCATAAGTATTTTTTCGATATAAACTAATCATAACAAAGATGGTGGATACTCCACACAAATAATATGGTGAAAAAACATCCCTCCAAACCATGTTATTAACTCCTAGTTAAGTTTTGTGGTTTTTTCTTTTAGAAAGATTTTTGTGTGCAATTGTAGTCCATTGACTACATGCAATTAACTACACATGTGATTCGTTCAATCAACTTACTACGGTCGCAATTTTAAAATCATATTTTAGATTTAAAAATATTGGAATCTACATTGAAATCCAAACATTCAGTCCTGATCGAACAATCATAAATTTGATTGACTCCAATTACTTATACGATTCTAACTATATACAATCCAACTTATAGTAATACAATCTTCTAAGTATAACAATTCTTTATGACACTTATTTGGTGAAACCTAGTAGCTCTATGAACTCATAGTATTGTTGATGTCAATTTTCTTTATCTTAAAACTTACTTCAATAAACTATTTGTTGATGCCAATTTTGTTGTATACAATTACAGAACTTAAGATTTGCCAATTCCAACAACATTGTTATCAATGGTGTAACGTCCTTGAATAGCCAAATGTTCCACATAGTGATAGACAGATGCAATAATGTCAAAGTACAAGGGGTTAAGATAACAGCAGCAGGAAATAGTCCTAACACTGATGGTATTCATGTTCAACTCTCATCAAGTGTCACCATCCTCAACTCCAACATAGCAACCGGTGATGATTGCATCTCGATTGGGTCTGGAACAACAAATTTGTGGATAGAGAACATAGCATGTGGACCAGGTCATGGAATAAGGTAATAATCTTTGGAGGCTGCTTTTCTTAATCCACATGTATTTTGAGAAGAATAATCCAAGAAAAACACTTTTTTTGTCTTCCCAGATGATAAAACTTGTGTTTTTTATTGTATTTTTTTTCCTATTCGATCAAAAGTGTATTATATATAATATTACTCCTTACATAATATCAAAAGTGGATTCATTGTTTTAACATTGGTTCAATGTTGTTGTGCAGTATTGGAAGTTTGGCTAAGGAATTTCAAGAGCTTGGTGTTGAAAATGTGACGGTTAAAACAATGAAATTTATTGGAACAGAAAATGGTGTAAGAATTAAGTCTTGGGGGAGACCTAGCAATGGCTTCGCAAGAAACATCCTTTTTCAACATGCTACCATGGTTGATGTTCAAAATCCTATTGTGATTGACCAAAATTATTGCCCTAATCAAAAGGATTGTCCCGGTCAGGTGAGATCTTTGAAGGAAAATTCATATTCAAGTACTCAAACTATATGAGAAATGTTAATATACTTTATTATAAGTATACCTTTTAGAGTTTAAAGGGCATAATACTCTGTCAAAGTAAACTAATTTTACATCAACAAATTAATAAATAAAGAGAATCCCCTACTTTGTTGCATCACCCACTCTTAATTTGTATTTTAAAATTAACAATATGCATGAAGTGAGAAAATAATATCTTTTTATTAGTTAAACAAGTTTCTCGTTCCTTGTCCCTGCGAATAACGTGACGCGTTTCGTCCCTATAAAAAAGATATGTACATAATTTTAGTCTATATTGTTAAATCGATTTGTATTTTTGAATGAATTTTTTACGTCATATATAGAATTCTATAAACCGATTTACACTAACAATACATATGCTATTTAAACTTCACTCGCTATGATTAAACAAATTATATGTGTGATTCCCTAAATTGTGTAAGACTAAAAATTCCATAACCCATATAAGTTTGATTCAATAATTTGAAAAGATTAGAACTAGAAGTAGGTAGTTAGCATTTTCTCAAACTATTGTAAATATGTTTTTTCTTTTGAGGAATTCTCAAACTATTGTATGCATGTTTATAGACACAAAGAAGAATTAACATATATGACCTAACACAAGCTGATTGAATTCTCTTTTTGTATATTTTGATTTGATACAAACAAGCAGGCTTCGGGGGTTAAAATTAGTAACATTTTATACCAAGATATTCACGGAACTTCAGCAACAAAGGTTGCAGTTAAATTGAATTGTAGTCCAACAAATCCATGCACTGGAATAAGTTTGGAAGATGTGATGCTTACATATGAAAACAAAAATGCTGAAGCGTTATGCAATCATGCTGGAGGAATCACATCTGGTGTAGTTCAGCCCAACAATTGTTTCTAAGTATAGTAAAGCGTTACTAGGACGAATCGTTCAGAAAATCTGAGTTTGATGAAATAATTTTTGGTCATACTATACTCACCTCACGAGCAAACTCCAAATTATAAGAACTTCATTCCAATGAAAAACGGAGGGTTAATAATACAACAGAAAAACATTATGGTTGAAATGGATGCTTACAATTACAAAACATGGGAGTGGATCACAATCAACCACATATAATTAACAATTATATTTTGCTTAATTATATGTTAATGTAATTCTTTTTCCTGATTTACATAAGTAAATTTGCACACGTGACCTATTTCAATATTTTTTTAGTTTAGTGGAGTATGTGTTTTTTGACGTGGAAGTTAGTGTGTTTTTCAAAACACTTCTCTCATGAGACTTTTTTTGATACCAATAGAAATTTGTTTAGACAAATATGCATAACAATGTGTGGCCAGTTTTATTTGATGTACATAGCGACAGTACAAACACAAAAACCCACACGACTCAACCAACTCTGAACACATTTGAGTCACAACTCCTTCTTCATTCAAGACTTTTCTGTTGTAAACTGAGTGAACTAAACCAATTCCAAACATGGCACAAGTGAGAAACAAGCAAGTTATTTTGAAAAACTATGTGTCTGGTTTTCCTAAGGAATCAGACATGAACATTGTTGATAGTACAATTACTCTCAACCTTCCACAAGGTTCCAATGATGTTGTTCTGCTCAAAAATCTCTACTTGTCCTGTGATCCTTACCTGCGTATCCTCATGGCCAAGGACACTATGGCAGGACTTGGTGGCCTCACCCCTGGTTCTGTATGTCATGCTCTCTCTTTCATGGATTATTAACATTTTGTCTTGGAATTAGGAAGTGGGATGTTGCAAAAAACTTAATTTTGAAATTGATTTTATCATTTCAGTTGCATTTGGTAATATAATCTGAACTGAAGTACTGAGCATTTATTTTTTATCATTGAGTTCTTTTCAATGAATGAACAAAGATTAAGATAAGAATTACAATTAAAGAAGAAATACATAAGAATTTTTGTGTTTCAGCTTAGAGCAAGGAACTCTAAGCTTTCATCCACACCAATCAAACTTTATTGCCAACTCACTTGTGTTGGCTTGGTGGTGTTGATTTGGGACCTTGGAGTATGCTCCTCTCAAGGTCTCAGGTTCGATTCCCCCTAGTACTAATTTTGTTGGGCTAGTCCATACCGAGTCTTCTTGCTCTGGCTTTAAATGATCCCCCCGCGAGTGGATGGTAGGGTTCTCTAAACAGATTACAAATAAATTGCAATACAGTGATTCAAAGTGATCTTGAATCAACTATTTATAGAACTAGTAATTGACATTATAAATAACTCTCTCAACTAGAAACAGTTAGCCATAAACTAAGTAACTATAATGAAGTTTGTTAACTGGACCAATATGTCACTTTAATGGCAGCTACTAACTGACGAGTAATCGCAGCCATTGACAGGATTAGGAGTGTCCAAAGTTGTAGAATCTGGACATCCAGATTATAAGAAAGATGATTTAGTTTGGGGAATGACTAAATGGGAAGAGTATAGTTTGGTCCCTGCAACTGAAATACTTTTCAAAATTGAGCATACAGATGTCCCACTTTCGTACTATACTGGAATTCTCGGTATGTATTCAACAATTTCAATTTGTATTGATGTTAGTCGCGTAGTTTTCTGCCATTTCGTTGTGACTCATGACATATGTTGTGTTTTTGTTTGAGTACAGGTATGCCGGGAATGACTGCTTATGCTGGTTTTTTTGAAGTAGGCTCTCCTAAGAAAGGAGAGACAGTTTTTGTTTCATCTGCCTCTGGTGCAGTTGGTCAACTTGTTGGCCAATTTGCCAAATTGCATGGTTGCTATGTTGTTGGAAGTGCTGGAAGTAAAGAGAAGGTATTTGTCTGATTATTATTGTTATATATGCTTCCTGCATAAATGATGAATCAACATCAACATTTGATTATTCATTCTACGGTTTAAAGTAGTGCTATTTTGAATTAGCCTAACTACAATAACCACTACCAAGTCTTTGCTCACTTTTGAGATTAAGTTAGTTTGATTTTGTTACAAAAATACTATTTTAAATTTTGGAAACCTGTACATAATTATAACCATTATCCTGTAATTATACTAAATGAATATAATTATGACACACCAGGTGGATTTGTTGAAAAATAAATTTGGATATGATGAAGCATTTAACTACAAAGAAGAACCAGACCTCAATGCAGCTTTGAAAAGGTTTGTTTTTAACAGTTTTATGGTAGATTTTTAATTCAATTTGTTTATTGACAAAAAAAGTATAGGTACATAGCATCGACACTATATGTTGAAGGTGTCTCCGACACATGTTGTCCGACACGCGTCGGTGTCTGGCACCAACACAGCAGTGTCACTTGTGATTGCATACACTCACTTCTATTTTTCTAAATTATTATTCGTGTCAGGTTTCGTATTAGTGCTTCATAGATAGTTGCTTGGTAAAATGAGACACACTAATAACTAGCGGATATCAATTTATGTAAACTAGATACTTTCCAGAAGGCATTGACATTTACTTTGAGAATGTGGGGGGAAAGACACTTGATGCTGTACTCTTGAATATGAAACTCCATGGGCGCATACCTGTGTGTGGAATGATCTCACAGTACAATCTTACTCAACCTGAAGGTGTCACAAATTTGGCACATATTATATATAAGAGGATTCGGTTGGAAGGTTTTGCTGTATTTGAATACTATCATCTTTATACAAAATTCTTGGAGTTTGTCTTGTCTCTTATAAGAGAAGGAAAGATTGTGTATGTGGAAGACATAGCCGAGGGTCTTGAGAATGGTCCTGCAGCTTTGGTTGGTCTGTTTAGTGGTCAAAATGTTGGTAAACAAGTGGTTGTTGTTGCTCATGAATGAATCAAGATGCTTTGGTTAATGTTTGTGTTTTTTTCTTTTTTCTTTCAAGTTTTTGTGTTTAGTTACTTGTGCATGGAGCACCCTTTGGAGGACCTTTGCAAACCTCTTCATCCACTCTGTTGATTGTAATATCTTCTTAATTAACATTTTATGATAGACTTAAATATAGTTTTGATCCTCATATTTTTGCTGATTCACTATTTTTATTTGATTTAGTTGAAAAACAAACACATTCTTTTAAGGATATTTCTGTGTCACTAATTATCTTCTTGCTTTTATGATAAACAAACACATTCTTTTTTGCTAGAGAGAATTCTATAATGTATTAAACATGATTGCAGGAAAAAATTCAAAAGATATATATGAATTGACTTAAAAATATGGGCCAAAAGTGGTGATATAAATTTTTTGAAGAACCAAAAGTCGGGGAAAACTTTTTTGGGGATTAAAATGAAAAGTTGATATTTAAACCTTAAAAAAGTTCTTCATGCAAATTTCTTTGACAAAATTATACTTGTGGTTCTTTAACTTAACTTCAAATAAGTATTTGGTCTTTTATATTTTGTTCACGTGATTTTGATCCATTGACAATTGACATATGAATTTTCAAGCTCCAAATCTAGATTCATATGCAAACTTGGATGAAAGACCATAAATCTAAAGACTGAGAGGTCACAAGTAAATAAAATCATAGATTTAAAACTTAAATATTCATATCAAATGGATCAAAAGGGCAAAAATAATGTGGAAAAAAAAAGATAAAAGATAAAAGACTAAATCGTTCCTTGAAATTAAATTAAGGAACAATTTTGGCAATTTGTTAGATGAATGTACTACAGACCATGTGGTCAGTTGTATTAGATGTACATTATACAACACAAACACCACAGATTTTTGTGACACAATTCCTGAGATGGCGGAAGTGAGGAACAAGCAAGTGATTCTGAAGGACTATGTGTCTGGTTTTCCTAAAGAGTCAGGCATGGATATTGTAGACAGTACTATAACTCTCAAGATTCCACAAGGTTCAAATGATGTTGTTATGCTAAAAAATCTGTACTTGTCTTGTGATCCTTACATGAGAATCCGCATGACCAAGGACACTACTGCAGAACTTGGTGCTCTCACCCCTGGTTTTGTATGTCATGCTCTCTCTTTCATCAATTAATATTCATCAATTTATTTTAACATTTCAAAGGCCTTATTTCGATAGGCAAAGTATATATTATGTACTATAAATTTAGAGTTTAACATGGTCTATGTAAATCAGTTTTACGCTTGCGTCTAATGAGAATCAACTATTTTACACCGAGTTTCATATTATTAATATCAAGATGCAGTTAAAAAAGTAGGGTAACTTAGACAAAATAGTAAACTCTCATTAGATATCAGTATAAGCTAACACAGTTGATTTTGATCAAGGAATGTATTGAGAATTTATTTTTTATCATAGAATAAATTTAGCTACTAACTGACGAGTAATTGCAGCCACTGACAGGTTTTGGAGTGTCTAAAGTTGTAGAATCTGGACATCCAGATTATAAGAAAGATGATTTAGTTTGGGGTATTACTAACTGGGAAGAGTATAGTTTGGTCCCTGCAACTGGAATGTACAAAATTGAGCACAATTATGTCCCACTTTCCTATTATATCGGGATTCTTGGTATATGCGTTCAACAATTTCAATTTATATTGATATTAGTCGCGTAGTTTTCTTCCATTTTGTTGTGTTTTTTTGACATATTTTATGCTTTTGTTTGAGTACAGGTATGCTGGGATTGACTGCATATGTTGGTTTCTTTGAATTAGGCAGTCCTAAGAAAGGAGAGAATGTTTATGTTTCAGCTGCATCTGGTGCTGTTGGTCAACTTGTTGGTCAATTTGCAAAATTGCATGGTTGTTATGTTGTTGGAAGTGCTGGAACTAAAGAAAAGGTATTTGCATTCACCTTTATACAAAATTCTGGGAGTTTGTTCTGCCTCTTATAAGAGAAGGAAAAGTTGTGTATGTGGAAGACATAGCTGAGGGTCTTGAGAATGGTCCTGCTGCATTAATTGGCCTATACAGTGGTCGCAATGTTGGTAAACAAGTGGTTGTTGTTGCTCATGAATGAATGCAGATGCTTTGGTTAATGTTTGTGCTTTTTCTTTCTTTCAAGTTTTTTGAGTTGAGTTACTTGTGTATGAAGCAACCTATAAAAGGGGTCCTTGTTAAAAAATACCGTTTTGTTGATGGTGTTCTTGTTAATAGCTTCTTAGAAATGGAAAGGGGTCCTATAAAAGCACTGACAGATGAAGGAAGTGAAAATCCTCTTGTGTATCCTGTTGGACCCATCATCCAGACAGTAACAAGTTCTGGCGATGATGCTAATATGTTGGAGTGTCTGTCATGGTTGGATGAACAACAACCTTGTTCAGTTTTTCTCAACGATAACATATTGGTAATTAGTTGCTACAAACGTTAAAAATCAATAATACATTGGTTCGAGTAGAATTTGATTCAAACTTTTTAAGAAATATCTTGTGTTCCTTGTGGATGAAAAAATATGGTTGAGAGAAAGATTCCACTATAAATGACAAATATATTTTCGATATAGATTAGTCATAATAAAGATGTTGGATACTCCACACCAATAATATGGTTAAAAAACATCCCCTCCAAACCAACTTATTGGCTCCTAGTTAAGTTTTGTGGTTTTTTCTTTTAGAAAGATATGGTTATAGAGCAATATACTAGTAATAAGGATTGATTTGAGTTGTGTGCAATTGCAGTTCATTGACTACATGCGATTGATTATATCGGTTGTTCGTTGAATCAACATACTACAATCGCAATTTTAAAACCGTATTTTAGATATAAAAATATTGAGAAATAAAAATGGAAAAAATTCATGTGTATCAATTGAATTTTGAATGATTTTTCGCAGGAATGCTTATAATATTATGAGAATATCTCCAAAAACAAATTAGATTTTTTTTTTTAACAAAACATGAATTAAATATGAATTTTTAAGTACCAAAAACATAAAAATTCATATTTAATTCATCCCTTGTTAAAAAATTGAAACTTTTGCAAGAGAGAATTCTATAATGTATTAACCATGATTGTTGAAAAAAATTCAAAATTTTCAAGATACACATGAATTGACTTGAAAGCAGGATCAAAAGTTGTGATATAGAACTTTTGAAGAAATCGAAGAAATTTTTAAGGGATTAAAATAAAAAGTTCAAATATTTATATGGACCATAAATATATTTAAACCTTAAAAACGTTCTTCATGCAAATTTGTTTGACAAAATTATACTTGTGGTTCTTTAACTTAACTTCAGATAAGTATTTGGTCTTTTATATTTTTTTTCACGTCATATTTGCCATTTTAGTCCATTTGGATATGAATTTTCAAGTTCCAAATCTAAATTCATATTCAAGCATGGGTGAAAGATCATAGATTTGAAGACCCAGGTCACAAGAAAATAAAATAATAGATTTAAAACTTGAAAATCCATATCAAATGGATCAAAATGGCAAAATTAACGTGAAAAATAAAAAAGATAAAAAACTAAATCGTTAATTGAAATTAAATTAAACGAACAATTTTGGCAATTTGTTTCATACAATATGTTAGATAAATGTACAAACCAATGTGTGGCCAGTTGTAATAGATGTACATGTACAACACAAACACCACAAAGATTTTTGTGACACAATTCCTGAGATGGCGGAAGTGAGGAACAAACAAGTGATTCTGAAGGACTATGTGTCTGGTTTTCCTAAAGAATCAGACCTCAACATTGTTGACAGTACTATAACACTCAAGCTTCCACAAGGTTCCAATGATGTTGTACTGATAAAAAATCTGTACTTGTCTTGTGATCCTTACATGAGACTCCTGATGACCAAGGACACTACTGCAGGACTTGGTGCTCTCACCCCTGGTCTTGTATGTCATGCTCTCTCTTTCATCAATTATTATTAGATATGAGTATAGCTAACACAGTTGCAATTGATCAAGGAATCTGGAGTATTGAGAATTTATTTTTTATCATAGAATAAATGTAGCTACTAACTGATGAGTGATTGCAGCCGCTGACAGGATTTGGAGTATCTAAAGTTGTAGAATCCGGACATCCAGATTATAAGAAAGATGATTTAGTTTGGAGTCTTACTAAATGGGAAGAATATAGTTTGGTTCCTACAATTGGAATGTTCAAAGTTGAGCACACTGATGTCCCACTTTCCTACTATACCGGAATTCTTGGTATATGCTTTCAACAATTTCAATTTATATTGATATTAGTCGCGTAATTTTCTTTCATTTTGTTTTGTTTTTTGACATATTTTACACTTTTGTTTGAGTACAGGTATGCCGGGAATGACTGCATATGCCGGTTTCTTTGAATTAGGCACTCCTAAGAAAGGAGAGAACGTTTTTGTTTCAGCTGCATCTGGTGCAGTTGGTCAACTTGTTGGTCAATTTGCCAAATTGCATGGTTGTTATGTTGTTGGAAGTGCTGGTACTAAAGAAAAGGTATTTGCATACTTTTGTTGTTATTTGTGCCTGCAAAAATAATGAATCATCAACATCCCCTAAAAAAAATCCTATGATTATTCTACTGTTTAAAGTAATTATTTTGAATGAACCTAATTGCAATAACCATAACCCATGTCTTTGTTCACTTGGTGAGATTGTGTTAATTTGATTATACTACAAAAATACTATTTTCAATTTTGGAAGTCTTTGAATAATTATATTAAATGAACTGAATTGTTGTGGCACACTAGGTGGATCTCTTGAAGAATAAATTTGGATATGATGAAGCCTTTAACTACAAAGAAGAACTAGACCTTAATGCAGCTTTAAAAAGGTCTGTTATTGACATTTTTATGCCAGATTTTTTATCAATTTGTTTATTGACACAAATTAATAATTATAGTTACCTATGTAGCATCAACACATTATATTGAAGGTGTGTCCTACACATGTTGCTGTCGGACACCATCACAACACAGTCACTTCTATTTTCCAAATTATTGCCCGTGTCTATGTATCAGTGTTAGTATTGGTTTGTGTAGGTGCTTCGTAGTTACTACTTACTACACTTAGTAACATGACACACATTAATGAGTAGTTGATATTGATATCAATGTATGTAAATTAGGTACTTTCCAGAAGGCATTGACATTTACTTTGAGAATGTTGGGGGAAAAACACTTGATGCTGTACTTTTGAATATGAGAGTCCATGGTCGCATACCTGTATGTGGAATGATCTCACAGTACAATCTTACTCAACCTGAAGGTGTCACAAATTTGGCACAAATCATATATAAGCGGATTCGGATCCAGGGTTTTGTTATATCTGATTACTTTCACCTTTATACAAAATTCATGGAGTTTGTCCTGCCTCTTATAAGAGAAGGAAAGGTTGTGTATGTGGAAGACATAGCTGAGGGTATTGAGAATGGTCCTGCAGCATTGATTGGTTTGTATAGTGGTCGCAATGTTGGTAAACAAGTGGTTGTTGTTGCTCATGAATGAATGCAGATGCTTTGGTTAATGTTTGTGCTTTTGTTTCTTTCTTTCAAGTTTTTTGAGTTGAGTTACTTGTGTATGAAGCAATCTCTGGATGGCCTTTGGAAACCTCTTCCTCCACTCTGTTGATTGTAATTATCTTCTTGATTAACATTTTACGATAGACTTATATTATAGTTTTGATTCTCATATTTTTGGTGTTCACATTCTTTTTTTTGTAAATCAAGGTATTCCACGTCAATTCCAAACTCAAATACTAATCTATTAAGACAATTGAGATTCATTTAAAGAGTGACCTCTTTCAACGTTTTTTTTTCCTTCTTTTCAATATGCACCTGTCAAATATCGAAGATTGAACCAAATATTTAAAGGAGTCGAGCGTTAATACACATAGCAAGAAAACTAATAAATTTTCTTTAAAAAAAAACTAATAAATTTTGTCACTTTTTTATAATTAATTTGTATACCATTAACCAAGTATTATCTCATTTTACATATCAATTCTTTCTATATCCTCCTTCAGATCTTATATATAAGAGAAATTTGGATCAAGAAAAGTTACTGTATTTAGTCTAAATTTTAAACTAAATAAGTAAATTTTGTTGGCTCAATGTTAATTGTTTAAACATCCCTAAAAAATTGATTTAGACGAAAGAATTGATACTTGACAAATAAAAACTTCTAACCAAACGACAAGTGAGTCAGAAAACATGATGTTTCTTAACTTGTCAATATTATAGTATGAGTCAGAGAACATCACGTTTCTTAACATTGTGTTTCTTAACTTGCTCATATCCATCACTGGTTTTGGCACATACATAATTCTATTTTTATAATTTGCAAAACAAAAAGTAATGATTCTACCTCATATAAAGTTAAGAGCAAGAGTTAAGAGTTAGATTATTAAATGTACAAGTATACCCTCTATGTTGACGTTTTGGCACATGCACAACTCTTCTATTTGAGTATTTTTACAATTGACAAAACAAAAGTAATGATTCTACCTTATATAAATCTACGAACTTGAATACAAAAACTTCCATGGAGAAAACACTTAACATAGCAGTTGTTCCTGGTGTTGGCTATAGCCACTTGGTCCCTATTCTTCAATTTTCCAAGCTGCTTGTTCAACTTCATCCATATCTTCATGTCACATGTCTTATTCCCACACTTGGTTCTCCCCCAAGTTCCTCAAAAGCCATTCTTCAATCTCTTCCATCAAACATCAATTACACTTTTCTTCCACCAGTACACCCCAAGGGAACTACCTTAGAAATGCAAATTCAGCTCTCACTAACTCAATCATTGCCATCTATACATCAGGCTTTAAAGTCCTTAACTTTAAGGACACGCCTTGTGGCCTTGGTGGTTGATCCTTTTGCAGTTGAAGCACTAAACTTTGCTAAGGAATTCAACATGTTGTCCTATATATACTATCCTGGAGCAGCTACTACACTGTCTTTGAGCTTATATTTGCCTAAGTTGGACGAGGAAACATCATGTGAGTACAAAGATTTACCAGAACCGATCAAAATACCTGGCTGCGTACCACTCCATGGCAGAGATCTTTATTCCCCGGCTCAAGATAGAACAAATCAAACTTACAAATCCTTTCTAAAACAAGTTAAAAAGTACCGTTCTGTTGATGGTGTTCTTGTTAATAGCTGCTTAGAAATGGAAATAGGTCCTATAAAAGCACTAAAAGAGGAAGGAAGTAACAACCCTCTTGTGTATCCTGTTGGACCCATCATCCAGACAGAAACAAGTTCTGGTGATGATGCTAATAGGCTGGAGTGTCTTTCATGGTTGGATAAACAACAACCTTGTTCAGTTTTGTATGTTTCTTTTGGGAGTGGTGGTACACTTTCACAAGAACAAATTGTTGAGTTGGCTTTCGGTTTGGAATCGAGTAATCAGAAATTCTTATGGGTTGTAAGAGCACCAAGTAATAGTTCATCTAGTGCAGCATATTTTTCAGTTTCAACGCAAAATGATGTTGATCCTTTGGAATTTTTACCATGTGGGTTCATAGAGAGAACCAAGGAACAAGGTATGGTTATTCCATCATGGGCACCACAGATTCAAATCCTTAGTCACAGATCAGTTGGTGGTTTCTTGAGTCACTGTGGCTGGAATTCAACTCTTGAGAGTGTGGTGCATGGTGTGCCACTAATCACATGGCCTTTGTTTGCTGAGCAGAGAATGAATTCGGTTTTATTGAGCGAGGGCCTAAAAGTGGGACTGAGGCCAAGAGTTGATGAAAATGGCATTGTGGAAAGGGTAGAGGTTGCTAAGGTGATCAAGTGTCTCATGGAAGGAGAAGAAGGCGAGAAATTGCAAGATAACATAAATGAATTAAAAGAAGCTGCTTCTAATGCACTCAAAGAAGATGGCTCTTCTACAAAGACTATTTCTCAATTAACACTCAAGTGGAGAAATTTGGTGCAGAAAAACTAGAATGTGTATAAAATTTTACCTGTATGATGACATAGTCTCCTATTCTATATGTTTTGGCTGTTGTGTAATTCCATGCAACGAAGCACTGGAAATTATATAACCAATGGTAATTTTAGTAATGGAGTATCAGTTTCGTTTTTATATTTAGGCTTAATTGCACTTTTGGCCCCCTATCTTTTCAAAAGTTGCGATTTTGACCCCTAACTAATTAAAATACAAAACAGCCCCCTATGTATTGGATCTTTGGCAGTTTTGGCCCCCAAGGCCACTTTTGACTTAGTCTTCGCTGACGTGGCACCCCCTAACTAATTA
>Ga0315915_1000756_pt1 | contig 35567 bp, 20 predicted proteins | sample MpolbnodulesMG_FD_207738 | JGI IMG/M metagenome (GOLD analysis project Ga0315915, IMG submission 207738) | Medicago polymorpha root nodule microbial communities from Los Angeles, California, United States - branched nodules | ecosystem: Host-associated > Plants > Roots > Nodule | place: USA...
ATTTTTCAAAGCAAAAATTTAATAGATATCTTAATCCTTATCCTTATTATTTATTAATTTTATTAGGTCTGCAGCAACTTAACCTATTGTTTCTGTAGATTTTTTTTTTGACAAGTTGTTGTACACTTATTTAATACGTTTACGAATAGAACACCATAATTTCCATTCAAACTCGGCTACCCTAAATAATTTGTTAGGAATAATGAACTGCATTAATTTTTGATGTTTAACTAAAAAAGTAATAAATAAAATTGAACCGTGCAACAATATAATTTTGTATTCTTTTAATTTTTTTTCTTTATAATTTTATTTATTATCATTTGATTGTAATATTGTATCTCTAATAATCTAATTTGCGTTTATTGATGGGCCTATGATCTTACGAGTTAAAGAATATTTATTGGTCTCTATTATAGTCGAGAAGACCCGTGCAACACGCACGGGTTAAAAGTCTAGTATTAATTTAAAGCGATTAAGTTAACATTGAAGCTCAAAACCCCCTAAAAAAACATTGAAGCCCGAAATAAAAAAATAAATAAAATTTATATCTATATTATATATAAAGAAAACACCTTTTTCATCTATTTTGAGTTGGATTTTTCTTTTCAAAAATACCCTTAATTTTCAATACATGTAACAAATAGATAAGAATAAATTTAAATATTAAAAAATATATAACAAACACGGTGTGATTATATACATGTCTGTTTTTTTTCTTTTATCATTTAAAAAGTGTAATAAACTAGATAAGTTTATTTATAACTTTTTATATAATAAAGATTATTGTTGGTGTCGCTAAAAAAAAGTATCCAGATTATTATTTTTTGTGTCATTGAAATAGATAACCATGGTTAACTCGGTTTGTTATATAACTTGAAAGGAACAAACATTTTTATATCTTTAGTTTTAATCAAAATCAAAATTTTCGCTAGTGGAGTATAGTTTATTTAAGTTTTTTTTTTGGATTATAGTTTTTTAAGTTTATCTTTAATTAATTAAAAAAGGAAAGGAAGAATGAGAGAATATATTAATTTAAAATGATTAAGATAATATTTTCCGAAAAAAATGATTAAGATAATATTGAAGCCCAAAACAAAAAGATTAAGATAACAATAATCCTTTTTGAAGAGGAGGATAACAATAATCTTAAAATGTGTAGTTTATTTAAGTTTATAATTTATTAAAAAAAGGAAAGGATGAATGAGAGAGAAAAATAAGGAAAAGGCCCCGCACAAAATCTTAGAAGTAGTAAGAAGCATTAAAAGAGGAGTCAGTTATGCAAAAGGAATTACTCGAGTGAAGTGATCATCGTGAAATAAATTATTCAGATATAAAGAAACCGTCCACATCAAGGTGGCAATTAGCACATAACATTCACAAAAAGCCAAAACCACACCATCAAACAAAACAAACATCATCGTTTCATTTAAATACTCATCATCATCATCCTCGTTCCAAACATGAGCACTCCGAGAGTCCGAGGTTCACGTTCTTTTTCTTTATATTATTATTATTAACAACATTCCCGAACCTAGTACCTAGTTTTGTTCTTTTTCTCTTATGTCATGTATTGTTTTGTTTTTTTACTTATAATGTAATTTATTTATGATTGTTTAGTAGGGAGAAAAAGCATAATCAACGTAGGTGAATTCAGTTCTTTACCAAAAGGATCAATGCAGAAACGCAGAAAAGTTCCATTGGCCATTCTAATAAGGAGATTCCTCGGTGCAATCATTCTTTCAATAACCATTACTTGTTTCTTCTTTGTTCATGTGCACGTATCAACTTCTCCAACTGATCCTAATAACTTCAATGAAAAGATTCACATGGTTAGTATCCTTCTTCTTTTTCTCATAATAATTCATCTATATTCTGTTTTTTTTTGTGCCATTAAAACAAAAACAAAAAAACACTTTTTAGGTTTGGTTGTTTGGTGCGAGTTTGTTCCTATTGTTTTGGATACTCCGTGGTCTTCTCTAACAATATTTGTTAAGTACCAGATTCTGTTTTTGACTTTTTATTTATTTTTTAATTTTTATTACTTTTCTGCCTCTCTCAATGACCCTATTTTGTGATTCCTACTGAGAAGCTTCAATTTTAAGTAAACTATTGACTTGAACAATGTTTTATTTAAATTTTCCAATTTTGGTTCACGTTTTTCTCTAGACACTTAAATTTATCTATTATGCATAAGAGAAAAATAACAAATCAATATTGTTAGACACACACTCACATAAAATAAAAAACATTAGAAAAAAAACATTTAGTCACATCAGTATTGTGCCCAAACATATTTATATTTATTTGGACTTGCTCCTGGACAGGTATATATCTATGCGTAATTGTATATTTATATTATTGCATATAGTTAGAAATTTTTAGCATATACCACATTCAAATATTTTTTAGCTTCAATTAATTAATTTTTGAAAAAAAATGATATTTCTGTTATATTAAATATCTTATTAATCAAAATCTTTTCTGTTAAATTGAAAATGTGACAGTTTCGTAACCTGCAAAGCTGGACCCGAGAGCTTGTTCCACCCCATTCATCTAAGGCTCCACCCTCTGCTCCCAAGGTCTTGTATTTCCAATCATACTACCTAAAGAACTGGTTTATTGATATGTTTGTTTAAAACTTAACTGGTTTTGTGTTTGCAAAAAGATAACTCAATTATTTCAATCTATGTAGAACCGACACTTTATATTGGTGTTATGAACTTATGACACTGACCCATGTAGTTGCATTCAATCATTTTTGTTTTCTTAAATTATCATCACTATCTATATGTCAATGTTGGTATGGTGCTTTTTTGTGTCTTGGTGTCCGTATTATCATGACACTAACACGCAGTTACATCCAATCACTTCTATTTTTGTAAATTATTACCGGTGTTTGTTTCTGCTTCATAAATTCCAATTGCCTATTTGGGTGTGTTGATGATTGTTAGAAAGCCATCATAAAGTAAAATCGTGTTTCTATTCATTAACTTTTTTTGTCTTGATAGTTTATTCTCTGTTATCTTGGTTTTTGTTCTTCTCTGGAGCTCATGTTTATTCGTATCATTTTTTTTTTAAGGAATGTTTATTAGTATATCATCCAAGGCTTGTTATATTTGATTTTTAGTGTTCACCAGCAGCATTGGTGTGTCGTGTTATGTATTACCTCCTAAAAATGTGTTTCTACGCATAATATATTTTAAATGATACAAAGATATTATGAATTTTTCAATTATTTTTTTGTTTTTTTGACTCCTTTAGTTTTGACAGTTGAATGATTCAAGTGGGGATCCAGACTATGAGAAACTGTGGAAGCCACCTCCAAATCATGGGTTTCTACCCTGTACAAAGCCTACTCCTAACTACACTAGTAAGAAACTTTAAACTTTATGTTGCAATTTGTAAGTGTGTGTTTGTTTTCATTGTACTTAAATGAAATGTTAAATGTTTCTCCAGCTCCTGAAAATTCGCAAGGTTACCTCCTAGTTCATACAAATGGCGGACTCAACCAAATGCGTGCCGGGGTATGATTTCTCTCTTTATATTACTCTGATATGCAATATCTTTGTTTTAACGCCAAAACTTATTTCACATGAATTTATCTTTTGTATTTGATTTTCATTAGATGTTAAAATGTTTTTCAAATTGTTGTATTGCTAGAAGCTTAAAATTTGTTGCTTTTTCTGCAGATATGTGACATGGTAGCTATAGCTCGCATTATAAATGCTACTCTTGTAATTCCAGAACTTGATAAAAAGTCATTTTGGCAAGATAATAGGTAACTTTTAATTCTCGAGGTTTATAAAAAAAATCTCTTTTATTTTTGGTTTTTTGTTTCTGGATTTTGCATAATTATATTTTACATTCTTTTGTTTAATTTGCAGCATTTTCTCAGATATCTTTGATGAAAAGAGGTTTATTAGTTCTCTTGCTGATGATATAAAAATCATTAAGAAACTTCCCAAGGAGCTGGCTAATGCACCTAAAATGGTGAAGCAATTCAAAAGCTGGTCTGGTATGGATTACTATCAAAATGAGATTGCAGCCCTTTGGGATAATTTCAAAGTATGTAATCTCTTTGTATATAAATTTCTATCTTATTGTTGATTTATCATTTATTGACCTCAATATCTAAGTTCTCTAAGATACTGTACAATTATCTTATGATTGACTAAAGGTTATTCAAGCTTCCAAATCAGATTCTCGACTAGCAAATAACCATCTACCTCAAGATATTCAAAAGCTTCGCTGCCGTGCTTGTTATGATGCTCTTCGTTTCTCTCCTCGCATTGAACAGATGGGGAAGGTATATCTATCAGTAGATACAAACTCTTGCTAGCTTCTTTGTTTCATTACTTTTGGATTTTTTGTTCTATCTTATTTTTAAATACTTTTTGGGCATTTGCAGATGTTGGTGGAGAGGATGAGATCATATGGTCCTTATATCACATTACACTTGCGTTATGAGAAGGATATGCTTGCATTTAGTGGCTGCACTCATGATTTATCAACCACTGAAGCCAAAGAACTACAGATTATCAGGTATTGATGCTTCAAATTTCTTTGTCGAATCTTCAGTTTAATTTTTCTTCCTGATGTTTGACATGACTAACACGAACTAAACTTGCAGAGAGAATACTACTTATTGGAAAAGAAAGCACATCGATTCTACAGAAGAGAGGGCCAAAGGGTATTGTCCCTTAACTCCAAAGGAAGTTGGAATTTTCCTTAGTGCTCTTGGATACCCTACAAAGACTCCAATATATATTGCTGCAGGGGAGATATATGGGGGTGAGTCCTATATGACTGAATTGCGATCACGCTATCCATTTTTAATGAGCAAGGTTAGAAATTTCAAGACTTTATTGTTGTTTCTTGGTGAATGAAGATTGATAAAACATTGTTTGAACTGGTTTCTTATTTAATTTACATGTAACTAATATCAGGAAAAGTTGGCATCTATTGAAGAGCTTGAACCATTTTCTAATCATGCGTCGCAAATGGCCGCTCTTGACTATATTGTATCGGTTGAAAGTGATGTATTTGTACATTCTTACCCTGGCAACATGGCACGGGCGGTTGAAGGCCATCGTCGTTTTCTTGGGAAAGGAAGGACCATATCTCCAGATAGGTGAGCCTTTCTTTCACTCTTATGCAGATGAATTTATTTCTCTCTTTCAAAATTTTGTAATTCATTAACCCTAATTTTTTCATTTGGTATTTTTTATCAGGAAAGCTCTCGTTCGTTTGTTCGATAAACTGGCAACTGGATCAATGACTGAGGGGGAACAACTGTCCAATAGAGTGAATGATCTCCACAAAGGAAGGTATGTAATTGGAAAAACAGAAAAAGCATTAATGTAAATGTCAAGTAGTTTAATGGTTGGATAAATATGTTTTATATACATCTCATCATATCATATTTCATTTAAGTGTGATAAAATAATAAAAACATTTGTTAGGGGTCGTAGAATATGTTAGTATGTAGTTGGGATCGAGTCCAATACCTCTTGCATATTACTCATTCAGAGACATGATTACACCTTAGATTATACTAATTATTAAAGCAATTTATTTATTTGATATTTGGTTTGTGGTGTGTTTGGTAGGGTTGGCTTATTAAGGAAGAGAAAAGGACCCATTCCTGGAACAAAGGGAGTGGACAGGTTTCGTTCAGAAGAAACATTTTATGCAAATCCTTTACCTGATTGTTTATGTCGGAGAGAATCACCACCTACAGCATAAAAGCAAAAGCTTTTTCCTTCATTAGTTAACACATTGGTGAAAGAATGACTCATAACACAATCTGAAACAAAATTCAGCTGGAAGAAGGTGTTATAAGGACTGGTAGCTGAGTGTATATATCTAGAAGGAAAAGAAAAGGGGAAGAAAAAAAAAGGAAAGTTGGAAGGTGACAACATGAGATTCTTATATGATGGAGCTTTTGGAAGGAAAATCCATTCATTCATTTATTCTTTGATTTATTGAGTTGATGTGAGCATCACTTATTTATGTAAAAGAGAAGAGCTGTTTAACATAGCTAGGGAGTTGTTCGCATGCTTTATTGCAAATTTATTTTTGTAAACTGCATTATTGTAATTATACTTTTTGATTAATAGATAGTTCAACATTCTTTTGTTCCTTAGAAGATAACAAAATGTTAAAGCATGATTTAATTTGTTTTGTTCCTGTCATGTTTACGTTTCCCTCTGTCCTGGTTTGCTATGATGACTTCACCAAAACAATATAATAGATAGCTAGTATGATAAACACTTCAATTGAGAATTTATTGTTCAAGTGTTTCTATGTAAGTGTTTTTCTACATTCAAAGATGACGTATGGAGAACTTTCACAATCTATAAAAGCAATATCTATAATAATAAAAATGTTTAAGTAGTCTAGTAGTTAGAGTTTCACCATTAAGGTCAACTAGTCTACCGAGTTATACTTATGAGGACAATTTTTATAAATTATCATCAAACATTTACAAAAATTAGTTAAACTTAGTTTGTGGACAAATTATTTTTCACAAGTTTTTCTAAATTTTTGTATTAATATATCATAAGATAAACTCAAATGAGCTCTTGCAAACTCCCTTTCTTTATTATTGGTATTCGTTAAATAGAGAAGTAATTAAGTAAAATTGTACTAAGATTAATACTATACATAAACAATAGAAGACATCTGATTTTAAAAAGGAAAAAAAATTGACAACCTGACCTGATATAAAATTATTTTGTACAACAAACTAATCAGTGCCATTTTCATTTTAATGAAATTGCTTCAACTCATCTATGACCACAATCTAATGCCGCAACAGCATCCTTCAAATGAACAAAAGAATGTTATAGTACACTATATCATGATTTTCTAGTGATAATATCAAGTCCTCCCATGAATGGCCTCAATGGCTTCGGAATAAGGACAGATCCATCTTCTTGTTGGTAATTCTCAAGTAGACATATAATCATTCGCGGTACAGCACACGCGGTTGCGTTTAACGTGTGAACAAACTGTGGTGGAGTGAGATTGCCTTTAGATTTTTTTGGACCCGGGACAAGTACTTCTGATGGACGATACCGGATTCCCAATCGACGACTCTGATAGTCTGTGCAATTTGATGCGCTTGAGATCTGCCGTTATATCAAACATGAAGAGGAAACAAGTTCAGCAGATCGTATATATAAAGCCACAGTTTTTCATGAGATGTTGTTAAGCTAAGCTTCAATAATCACTGACTTAGTGCATGCAGCTATAGTGGGGATGTATTTTTTTTTTTAATCTTAATCCTCCAATTCCCAACGGAAGGAGGTCTTGATAATCCACATTTCGACCGGAAGGTAATTAAAGTTTGACCAAGAACTGTTTCAGTCAGGGTTCAAACTCAAATACTCCTGATTGATTCGATCTTAACTAAAACCCATTACCCACACAAGTCCAACATCTTAGTTTAGTGGGGCTGTATTTAAGATGATTAACCAATTAGTAATTACATTAAAAAAGAGATAATATCAGACCAAAGGGAACAAAATACTGACCTCACCAAACCGTTCTAAACCAGGCATCCATGCCTCAACATCAAATTTACGATATGCAGGTGCGCCTAAATCTTCGGAGGCCATGTCCAAAGTTCTGCAGAAATGCTCACAGTTATAATAGACGCAGTAATGGGATCATGTTATAAACTGAAGAAGGATGCGCTGAGTAGTAACTCTCACTTGAAATGTAGCCCTAGGGATGAGAACATGTCTTCTTCAATTTTAATAAGCTCTTCGTGGTAATGATCACTCTCTTCTGGGCGACAGAAAATAAACATTTCAATTTTGCTGAATTGGTGGACACGATAAAGACCCCTGCTCATATCAATCAATAGCAGAAAGTTTAGAACTAAATACTCATAAACATGAACATTAATATGTAGGATGAGACTTAAGAGTAGGAACTTTGACTGGTTATATATATTTTCGCTGGCAGAAAGTTGAGTATTACTGCCGATATAAATCTGTGGTCAAATCAATACCTAGGAACATGGTAGGAACAAGTAAGCTCAATAATCAATTACCTTGTTGCAGTGCCAGCAGCACCTGCCTCGGTACGGAAACAATGAGAAAATGCGACATATTTTAAGGGCAACATTGAGTCAACAAGTATAGAATCCATATGAAGTCCCCCAACAGGAATCTCTGCAGTGCCGATAAGGCATTGGTCACTGTCATTGATAGAATAAACCTGTTTGATGTTGGGATGAAACATCAATAGAAGTAATGAATTTCAATCATCACACCAAAAACACAAAGCAGAGGTATTTATAGGGAAAATCTAACAGTGTTGCAATGCTTTGCACCATGAAGCAAGGTTGGGCCTCATTATGATTACCATTACATTGTGAGAAAGAAATAAATGGCTAACAGCCATTTACATTGGCTAAGCAATACACAAACACAAACCTGGGTGTTTTTAGCACGAGGTTGGAACCCACATTTTTCAACAACAGAGGACCGTACAATTTCAGGTGTTGTTAGTGGAGTAAAGCCTCTCTTCATCACTTCTGAGAGTGTCCAATTGAGAAGAGCCATCTCTAATAGAACTGCTTCATTTTTCAGGTAGTAGAACTTTGAACCACTGACCTGTGAAGCAGCATGTTAGATGCATGAGACATCATGTTATTTCTTTTGAAGATCCAAACTTCAGCATAATCATTAAAATCAAAAACAAGGAATAAGTTACCATCAAGTTAGCACTTAAGATAAAGTCTTCCAACAATATCATACACAAGAACAGTCATGGATATAAACATTTAACTATGAAAAGTTGAAGGTTTATCCAATCAAATATCATATACTTTTCAAGCAAGATGTTACACCTAAGACACTACTGTGTTTCCTATATAATAATAAGAGTGCCAAGTAAGTAAATTCCAAGAGAATCATGTTGATAATGAATTGTTTCACCATTACCTGTTGCCAATATGTCATTAACCTACACCTCAAATTTACACTATAAATAGCCATACTTTGAAAAAACGATGCTTTAAGCCTTAAATTAATCATACTATACCTCTGCAGCAGCATCAAAATCAAAAAGATCAAGTTCCTTTCCAAGTTGGAGATGATCCTTGACAGGAAAACTAAATTTAGGAGAGCTGCCAACCTACAAAATCCCAAAGTACATCACTACTACTTGAGAGATAAGAAATTGAGATACCCAAACAGGACCAACATGCAACCTTTTCACTCAGAGAAGAAAAAAATGAATGGAATTGGTAATAATTGAAATACCGTCTTCCTTATCGTGGAAGAATCCTCCCCTCCTATTGGAACATCTGGATGAGTCATGTTTGGTATACACTGCGCCTCCCGTTGAAGCTCACCATTAAGCTTCACCAGGTCTTCTTCCAAAGCAGTAAGTCCCTCCTTCAAATTCTTCCCTGCATTCATAATGTGACGGTTTTAACGAATTTACATAAAAACGTGTGCGCGCAAACACAAACAAACAAATGGTTAGAAATCGTGGCAAGAGCTATGACCTTGTTCAATTAATGTTTGGCGTTCAGATGGTTCTAATCTTCCCTTCATCTTATTAGCCACCGCATTCCTCTCTACACGAACTCTCTCAACTTCCTGCTATCTGTAAGAAACAAATTAGCTAAGCCATTAAAAGAACAAAGATATTTTGGAAATTATGACATTACTACCATCAAGCATTTGATTGGCGGTTGATTACATTTAGGGCTTGTTTGAATTGACTTTTTTGAACTTATCTACTAGCATAAGCACTTGTGAGACTGTTTGGGAGAGCTTATCACATGTCCATAAGCTATTTTCAATTTATTTCCATGATTTTTCCTGGATAACTTATGAAAACAACTTATATCTTACATGAAAACAGATTGACTTCAACTTAATTAAGCTCTTATAGCATAAGCGATTATCATAAAGTACATTATATGAAAACAGTTTGACTTTGACTTAATTAAGCGCGTTTATTACATAGGCACTTCATTATAGAAGTAACTTATAAATAAGCAATGCTGTGATAGTGCTTAATTAAGTTGTTTATCCAAGTAGGGCCTAAATGCAAATTTGAACATTCATTTTAGTTATTTACCATTTAAATTAAAAGGGAATGTATAATGAAGAGAAAAAAGAGAAACATAACCTTCTGAAGAATAAACAATTTATCATAAAGATGAAGAATGAGTTCTAAATTAGCATCAGAGTTGCGGTTCTTTATATTAACAGCAACAGTTTCTTTGTTATCCTTTATCCACTTGAAGTCTATAGTAGCTTTCCATTGAGGTTTTCCACCTACATAAACCACCAATTTCATTGTTAAGGAATGAGAAAGAAACTGAAACAGAGAATTAAGAAAAGAGGGAAATGAATGACCTTGGTCGTCGGAGATGGTGGTGGTGGTGGTCGGAGATGTTTGGACGGCGGCGGAAGAGGTGGAGAGAGCTTTGGTGAGGCGTGGAAATGGAAATTTGTGGATTGAAGTTTTGGTTTTGTGAAGTGAAGGAGAAAGGAAGCGCGAAGAGGAACATGTTGGAGTTGAAGTGAGTTTCAGAGTTTGGAAGGTTGTTCTGTTAAGATAACCATGTAAATCCATGTCTCTCGGCAGTACTAGTGGCAAAACCTCCTTTCTTCGGATTTATCCTAAAAAATTGATAATTTTGGGATTTCACGCATTTAAATGGGGTACAAATAATATTTATTAATTGTTGATGTGATAAAAAAGGAGAATGATAAAAGTGAAAATGAGCTGTTAAATTGGGTTGAAAAATTATGAGTGGTGCTAAAACACTCTTCAAACAATTATTCTTTTATTGAAAAAAATCAACGTGAGTTCCATGTTTTAGAAGTCAGTTCTACATATAGTTATCATACTCACATTGATCTTAAATAGTAAGAGGATGAATGTCAACGAGGAGTATTGGAAAGAAAATGTTCTTACACTCATCATAACTTATTGTTTTAAAGAGTGAATAAAGAAAGTTAAAATGAAGTTTTTATCCCTTTATTTCGATAAAGCCTTAATGTTGGTATCTTGAATCTTACCGACGGCGTCAGTTTTTATGAATTCGACAAAGAACAATGGTAACCAAAACAAAATAATCCACTCTAGGATAAAAAAATCAACCAATAACAAACCTAAAACCTGTGTCTATAGAAATCAAACAATTTATCCAAAGATACAAAGAGTTGATGAATAAACACACCAAAATTATTTATCCAATTCGGCCCAAATTTGAAAATGCATGTGGGAGACAGTAAATTTTCAATTCACTTTGAGCTTTTTAAGATATACAATTAACTTCGAGAGTTTAAGGTCAACAAACCTTAATTTCTACACTCTCTTTCTCTCAAGAGAATTACAAAAGTGACCAACAAATTATCCTTAATTTCTCAACAAGATCTATCTCTTATTCCTGTCGGTTCCTCTCTCAACCCCTCAATAATAAACAAACAAGAATTGACTATATAAAGCTTGAAACATTTCACTAATGATTCATACCTACCTAAAGTGTTTACGATCTTTTTCCAACCATAGAACATCACAAAAATGCACTCCACATGAAAGTATTAATCCTCCATCGTGTGCCCTCATACCTTTCTTATAATGTGTTTCAACAACTTTGTTTAGACGAACTAACCCAACTTATTACAAATATTTTTTATTTACATTTTACTTTTTATCCGTTGTAATGTATTTGAAATGTTGAATTGTCATACATTAAATTTTTAAAAAATGACTATTAGTTTCTCCTAAATATTGCATCTTTCTTGTAAAATATCTCTAGGAAATCTATCTAACTGTATTCATTGAAAAAATGACTTTCCTAAAAAAAGGAAAAAAAATTTTTTGCCTAAATATCCTCCAATATTCGGAAATTAGAGATTAATTATTCAAATTGCGAAAATTTACTTGACGGTTTGACCTCTTTCAACAAACATCACCGTTACATTCTAACGGTCCGTTGGAATGTAGACATTTTCACGAAAGACGCATAATTTTTGAGGTTTTAACGCAAGTAATGGAAGAAGAATATCATTTATTAGCGAATAAAATCTCCATCTGTACCATTAGTATTATTAACCAATTTATTTATGAAGTTTTGTGCTATCAATTTTTATTGACAAATGTTTACCATCATATGTTGGAGGTAAATGAAAGAGTTTTTGAGGTAACAAGGAAATGTTGTCAAGTTAGGTAATTAATGATCCATCCTTATAATGCAACGGATACTCTTTCCTTGAAGGAGATAATCAAAAGCTTTGTTAATATCCTTGAAGTCCACCTCTTGTGATATGAAGCCATCCAAGTTAAGTTCCTGTAACAGAAATGACATAAACCAATCACATTTTAGTTTTTTTTCCAAGCGTTTGTTTTAGTTTTTAAAAAATAGATAAAAATCTAAAACTATTTATGTTTGTTTACTATTTAAAAAAATCACTCTTTAAAATAATGATTTTTAACCAATTTATGTGTTACCTCATTGTTTTTTAAAAGTAAAATTGATTTTTGGAATAATTAATTCTGATAGACATTGCTTTTCATTCTAGAGACAAAAATGATTTTTTTGATAAAATGGTTTTTCCAAAAATCCTAAATAAAAACTTCAAAATAGCAAAAGTGATTGTTTTTCCATAAAAAAAAATAGAATTTTTCCTGCTAACAGTTTGCTGAAACTATTTTTTCCGGGTTAAAAAAAGTGTAAGTGTGTTTGGTTTTGCGGACTATGAAAAATGACTTTGAATGAATTGATAGTGTAAATATGACCTTAATAGTAAATGATATTTGTATAGTATACATTCATGTACTAGTGAATTTAAAAATATATTTAAGATTAAAATCGATTATAGAGTCAAAATCAATTTTCTCAATAACATTCAAACATATAAATCAATTTCGCACCTCTAAATTATCCTCTAAAGTGTAACCAAAGATACATGTTAAGGTAATATTATATGCTGATTCTACATAGAGCACTTACTTTGTCTAAGTATTTCTGAGCAAGGAGGGGAAGATCAGATTTTGGCTTCAAGCCTCCAAATAGTGACCCGGTGATGGTTTTGCCTTTTAGAATGTCATAAGGATTTAAGGTCAATGGCGAACCGTGCATTTCCACCCCAATTATCACCGTTTTTCCCCAACCCTAATCAAAGTATACCAACCTTTAATTAATTTTTTTTAAGGGAACCAACCATTGATTAATGTTAATCGGTTTTTTAATTGATTTATTAATTGTATTCAAAAGCATGCAAATGCATGCATGTTAGTAGATTTTAAAGCAGAAAGAAAACAAACTTCTCGACTGCTATTAAAAGCCTCTGCCATTAGTGATGCCAAGCCTATGCATTCGAAGCAATAATCAGCTCCTCCATTTGTCATATCCTTAATCACCTATACGTAGTGGAAAAAAAAAAATTTTATTGTAAAATCAAATAAAAAAATACATTGTCACAGAGTCCAGCGCAAATGATTGATACATTGTGAGTATTGTAAACTCTGAACTACCACGAAATTCAATTCCTACTAATAAGATATGAATATGCTAAAAAATACAACATAACTTTGGTATGATACCAAACATGTTATTCGCGTAACTTACCTCGCTTACAGATTTGTCGTTGCAGGTGGAGGGATTCACAAAATCAGTTATTCCAAATTGTTTTCCTGTGTATGATGAGCAAGAAAATGATGCTTCTCAAGATTCAAAATAGCTAAAGGAAAACATGCAGTATATATAGTGTTTAAACAAACAAAAATATATATCACTAAAAATATGGCTAGACAAAAACCTATTTCAAATTTGTCCTGATTTAAATCAATGCCTATAATCTTCGAAGCTCCTCGTTGTTTTGCTGCTACAGCAACCTGCGCACCATTCAAAACTCGAGGTTAGTTCAATCACTCAAAAAATACTATCTCACTCCCTTTGAAAAAATAAATATGTTTTATCAGAAAGAAATATCCTAACCTAAATGTTATTTTTTTTTATTTTATCCTAAAACTAATTGTGAATGTATTTTTTGACAAAGATTTTATTTTCGTATATTTTTTTTGGAAGATATGGATTTGGTGCGTGGTGCTGTTTTAAAAGTCAGTTTTAACCTTCTTTTTGGATTTTTTGTCCTCCACTCATTTCTATTTTTCTTATGATGTAGCATTTTCATTCATAAAGTGGTAGCGTTTAATAGTGATATATTTTGATAGTTCCCCATTATAAATATCATAAAAAATTAAATGACTAACCAAAATTCAGAAGAAGAAAAAAAGTATCAAAAATTTAGTTTTTAAAATAGGGGACCAAAACTTCAATTTTTGAAAAATATGGGGACCAAGTCCATTTAAACCTTTTTTTTTGTCCATGATAAAGTGGATAATCTCAAAGGTGGTTGCTCAATAGACTCTTCAAATTGTTCAACCAATTGAATTGTAACTTTCGATTGACTTTTTTTTGTAAGTAAACTCTAATCGAATTGTAACTCTTAACAATCACTTTTAAAAAAACTTGAACAACTTAAAAGGACATATAGAGCAATCATCAATCTCAAATCTGAATGCGTACGTGTTCTCTAAACTTACAGCCAAGCCTACAGCACCAAGCCCAAAAATAGCCACCGTGGTCCCTTTTTCTACATCCGCCACCTTCCAAGCTGCCCCTATCCCTGCAAGGATACAAATAAAATGCAACCACCAAATTGAAATATCGAATAATGTTCATACCATAGCTTGTTATAATTTGTAGAGTTTTCGTTAGATCCTTGCCCAAAAAAAAAGATTCTTTAAACCAGATGCGGACGCAATGTTGATTGACATAATTGCTTTTAAAGAGACAAAGCTAGAGATCGATATCGTGCACGGCATTATGGAAACCAAACAAATGCAAACAAACTTAAATGACCTATGTTTTTTAGTCAAAAAAATAAAAAATAAAGGTCGCATCTCTATAACTAAAGTATATACAGATTAAGTTTTTTTTAATAGAGTAATTTATTTAATTTTTTTTACAGTTTTTAATAGAGTAAGTTAACAGGTGATTTATATATACTAATTCTAGTATCAAATTGGTTCAAACCGAGACGGCACCGAGTAATTTCAGTTTTATTTATTAGTGTGAAGAAAAAAAAACCAAAATACTAATATAGACACAGTCACAAAGAACCCAAAAATATAGAAAAACTATAATCCCAAATTTTCCTGTGCAAAATATTACACATAAGGAATTTATTTTAGCTATAAGTCAATTACAGAAAAGGAGGTCATGAATTCAAATTATGATTTCATTAACAAAATAATACATATGATTTTAGCTATACGAAATGAAGCTATATTCATCTTCTTACTAGCTTATACAATGGATAATACATATGTGGAGGCAAATTAAATTGAAAGGTGAGTGTGAGTCTAACCTGTGGAAACACCGCAACTGAGCAAGCAAGCCTTATCAAGAGGAATCTCTTGAGTTATTTTAACCACATGGGTTACATCCACCACTGTGTACTCAGAAAAGCTACTAACACCCAATAAATGGTGCACCACTTCCCCATTCATGTCCCTAAACCTGCTTGTTCCATCTCTTGGCATGTCACGGATCCGTTTGTTCCCAAACTTTGTGCAATTGTTGCTCTTTGTGCTCTCGCAGTCGATGCATTCACCACAGTTTGGGAGGAACACCGGAACGACCAAGTCACCCTCTTTCACTTCTTCCACATTCTCCCCTACACTCTCCACGACTCTATACTTAATTGTAAATAACAATATTAAATGATAAACAAGAGTATATTTCATTATTTTTATGTTTTTATAAATGATTATTAATCCCCGGTAATAGTTTGACTTTGTAATCACAAATGAGAAAGTTCAAATCTAATATGTAAACAATTATAAAATAATCATTAGTACCAACTTTATAATTTTTTCTTCTTCAACTAAAAAAAAAATATATTACCCCACAGCTTCGTGTCCTAGAATTCTTGGAAACATAGCAGTAGGTGCCTGAAAAAGAAAATTACGGGATTTTCATTTGAAATAATTTTAGTAACAACTAGTACGATGCATAATTGAATAATTGGTTGATAGAGATTTTGGATTTGTGCTTACTGAAGAATCCATTTTCCAAAAGGTGACATCAGAGTGGCAGAGAGATGTGCATAATATTTTGATCCGTACTTCCCATGATTTAGGTGGGTCTAATTCAACTTCCTCTATGACAAGGGGTTCACCTGATTTTTTGCATATTGCAGCTGTTCCAATATTTCATGAACAAATGTCAAATTAAAGACTAAAGTATAGTATAGTATAGTATAGTATATACAAAAGAATCATACCTTTGCATTTTAGTGGCTTGCCAATATATTCCCTTGTAACGCTTCTGATGATCGGCATAGCCATCCACAGATGATGAAGATTGAAGACTATCAATTTGGTGATTACCCTTCTTCCTTTCTTTTCTAGAGTTAGGCTGTGGCTTGCCAAACCTGCTAAAACGGGGAGATAGGATTCAAAAATATTTCACAACTAGTCCATTAGAATTACGAAATTATTACATATAATAATAATAATATTCTCTTTTGGTAAACCATTATGGACTTGGTACATTATTGGGCTATTTTATCGTTTTTTAGTTAATCATCGGTGACCAACTACCACTACCAGCCTTTTATTTTTAGCATATTTTACACCTTTGCATTACATTTTTCTATTAGACAATTATTTCATCTAAAAATGACTATTAAACTACTAATTTAAAATGTCAAAAATCTAACTGTTTTAGCTTTTGAATTATGACCAAACTGGTTCACATGCATAAATACTGTGTTGAATTTTTAACGAACCAATTCTTGTATTATCAAAAATATTTAAGTTCGCCTCAATTTGCTTAAACCTACCTTGCCCTCGAGCTTGCCACATAAATTCCAACATTTTGAGAATCGGATAATTTTGAAGAAAAAGATTTTGTAAAAAGTTCATAACTAGGAGGTCTTTAAAATTTAAATTGGGGAAGATACCCCCTTTCAAAAAGAAAAAAAGGGTTCAATTTGATACTTTTTATTGTGACTTGGTAATTGCTAACTCAGTTGTTAGAATCATCGGTTTTTTTAAAAGGTTGTTAGATCATCGGTTAACAACCACATAATCTTCTTCTTTTTTGAAAAGATCAAGACCACATAATCTAATATTATCATTTTTTTTCCAGAGGACGTTCGTATAATGTTATTTGTAGCGTGTGGTGTGGAACCATTTTGAAACAAATAATGTACAAGACACAAATTTAAAACCTAAATCAATGAATGATAAGGGATACAAATATGACTAAGCCTTTTTTTGGAGGAAAAATATGACTAAGCCTTTATTTAATATAAGAGTGCCACCTTAATTGTTTGTCTTCATTTCAGTTATCGAGTTTTATATTGATTACTATAAGGATTTTTTTTTTTACATGGCTAATCAAAACAAAAGAAAAGAAGCAAAAACCAACAAAAAAACCAAGCAACTACTCTCTTAGAAAGTAAGTTCCAGCTACATCGCTTCTAACAAAATCAATAATGTCTTTCTCAAGGAGAAGCATAAATAAAGTGATTTGTAATTGAAGATGCTCCAAACTTTGCTAAAAAGTCTACACATTTGTTTCCTTTTTTAAGGATGTGACAAACTGTTACATTGTCGTGAGAAAACAACTTCTTTATGTCTTGAATCAGCACAACGTGTATGTGATGCTTTACATTGGGACCTTTAGCGAGGTTAAAACAGTATAAAGAATCAAAGTAGCAAACAATCTCATCAATTTCCATGTCTTTCGCCAAAATAAGACCATGATAGATAACATATAACTCAACAAACATAATATCAGATGAACCTTGAATGAAATAAGAGAAAAACCTGATAAATAATATCGATTACCATAAGTTAATATATTTTTTTAAAGAACCATAAGTTAATAGTTGGCTACCTACATTATTTTAGTTTACATTTAACTCATTTTTTTTTATTCAACTCATTGATTAATGTATTATTATTTTATTTTATTTTATTTTATTCAACTCATTAGTTAGTGTTTCTAAAATGGAAAAAATTTAGGTACAATTCCTTAGGTGCTTTTCGTATGGTTCTTAACTAAATTCACCCTGATTTTCTTAAATCCATAATTCTCTCAAAGTTTGTTATCTCAAAAAAAAAGTTGTATTTTTAGTTAAAAATCATACGAAAAACACATAATTGTACCTAAGTTTTGTCTGTCCAATAATTTTCACCGGAAGAAAAAAAAATTGTCTCGAATTTTAAGTGAGCTCAGTTGTTCGGTTTCTTTTATTCTGAAAGATTGCTCTTTTAGCTCTCATATTTACTTACAAATTCTTAAAAACAACGTTCAATAGATTTTTATCCGAAGTTTTTAAAAACACAAAAAATAACGTTTACGAACCAAACAGTGTGAACAATTGGGGGGCCAAAAAACAAATTTCTTTATTCTGAGTTTCCTTCAATCGCTTTCTATCTGTAGTTATGTATTAAGGGCCATTTATAAAAGCTTAACCATGTCTATATTGGTACTGTTTGAAAGTTTTACTCTATACCCTCTAGCTGGTCCTACCACGTCCATTCTTTTTTTATACAAAGATAAATAAATCAGGTTTCACCTTCATTTTAACACAAACGATATGTGTAACCAAAAAAAAAGAAAGAATTGGATGATATGGGTGTATAAATGATGAGTTAGATTGGGTTGTATATGATCCAAACTCGGTCCCTACATGAGATTTGAATCCAACAAGTAAGTAATAGTACTTAGATAAGGCTAAGTTGATCTCAAGACAAGTCACAAATTTATTTTTTTTGTGTGGAAATAATCAACATATTTTTGAGTCATAGAAAACAACAAGACAATCAAAAGTAGCATATGAAGCAAGGACATAATCAACAGTAGCGTTGTCTTACAAAGTAATAAAAAGTAGTGGAACCATTAACGTTACAAATCAATTAGCAATTTGTACTCTATATGATCAAAAATAAACGGTGCATAAATTAAAGAGTCATTCAAAAAATAACGTTTGCGATGGTGTGAGGCTGAGTTGGAGAAACGACAACGTGAGAATGAGTCGAAGGAGGCGAGGAGCAGTGGTGTGTGAGGTAAACTCTAGGTTGAGGTTCTAAATAGAAAGTGAATATTGTAAAAGTGAAAAAGTTGTGTGAGAGAGTATATAAAATAATATTAAAATAAACCGAATTTTGACCGCCGCACATGACAAAAAAAATGAAGTTTTTTTGACGTTTAAACTCACCGTAACTTTTGCGGGTATATTTACGTCTTCTTGTAGTGGATATCGAGTACTGGCATAAAAGAGAGAGGTTTAAAGCATAAAAGTACTGCAAATAAGAAGGTACAAATGTCATCAACAACAAAATCTAAAGCTTACAAACACTAATTTTATTTTTTTTGAAAAGGAAAGAGCACAATGACATAAAAAAGGAATAGAAGACATTTCAAGAGAGTTGGGATGTCTTGTAGATTCCAGTCCTTGCCTGATGCTCATATATATTATTAAAAAAAGGAAAAAAGAAATACAAAAAGAACTGGGGGGGACATAAACCTAACCCAGTAAATTCATACAAAGTGTATGTCAACCCAATTGGATGATACAAAAAAATAAAAACAACACCAGTGGATGTCTAACGTGCAACGTATGGACCAACAGTCAACACGGAACGAATCCAAGAACCAACAACTTCTTGCAACATTAACAAGCATAACACTTCTTTCGAGCCAAACAGTCCAACATTGACATCAAACAGGTAGACTAATGAGGATTTTGAAACCTCCCTGAAGTTATATAGTGTCAAACTTTGTGAAAGTGAGAGATTTGACCGCCAACACGGATACAGAACCCCACACCTACAACCCATTATGCTACGACAGTAAGCGACCATTTCTAGCCAAATCCAACATAAAGCAACTCAAAACCAATTGAAGGCCAGATCAAGGGATGGTCAATCAACAGGTTTGAGCACCACGAGCACCGCCAACACAGCAACACCCGCACCCACCTCTCGCAGCAACAACAGACAACAAGTACATGACCATTTCTAGCCTATAAGACCTGTTACGAAGCACATCTATGATCTTGGAGGAGCAGAACTACGCGTGAAACACAGATCTTCAAAAACCAATCTTATAAAAGGGTATTCGAACACATACATCGGCGAATAGATCAACAAACTATAACAACCAATGTTTAGATCAGCACAAACCATCACCCATCACCAAGAAGAGGTAAATGTTGCTATGTGCCTTCAAAAAATTAATCGTCCCTGATGTTCAAGATGGAGCAACAATGGGTTTATAAGACAACATGGACGACCGCCACCATAGACGATGTTGTAACAACGGTCTGTCATTTTGAAACAGGGAACAAACAGTCATCAGAAAACAGATCGACCGTTATTAAAGAACAACAATCAAACAAGATGACTCCGCCGACGACAATGCTAATATGCAAGAACCTAACCCTTACAGAGTTCACCAACCAAACAAAAGACCAAAGTACCGGCTCCGACAAAGAGAAACAACGACGACTCTAGCATTGAGAGATCGGTGAGGGGGTGATGCGGAGAAGAATCTCATCGCATCACCACTGCTGAAGCTACATCTTAAACGGTTTGGTGGACGTGGAACAAAAGTTTGAATTTGGGGGTAAGGGAGCAGCGCGCAGAGTAGGTTTAGAGAAGAATAGGTTTACAAACACTATAACTCACGCAAACATTACAAACATTATAACTCACGCAAACAAATAAAAATCAAGGACCCCAAATCCTAAACACCCACAAGGACCATTAAACTTTTCACATGAGTTTTGAAACAACAACATGAAATAAGTTTTACATCCTCGGTATATAATATGACTCCATTGGACAATTTGAAGATTATTAAAAATCATTATATTTATCATTTTCAATAGACCAAATCAAGGTCAACCAAATAACATACGATCTTTTGCGAATAATACGCACAAAACAACCCGCCAAACAAATGAACGTGAAATCTATAACCAAGATAAAACCTCATACCACAATCATACTTGTCCAAACTAAGGACGCTAAGAAAATGTTGAAGGCAACTCCATCACTTCACATTCATTCACATGAATTGAGATTTTTCATTTAAAATAGCAAGTTTAAACAAACAAAAAAAATTAAGCTACAAATTTATTTATGAAAAAAAAACTAAGGACATAAACCTAATTCAGTGAAAAAGAATAAATAAGAAACAAAAAATAAAAATAATAAAAAACTTCTCATATTACATGAGGATTTCATTCATATATTCCTAAGTATAGCCATATAAAAGCTTCTCATATTACATAAAGATTTCATTCATATATTCCTAAGTATAGTCATATATCAATACGTCACTGAAAACCAACAATACACATGTTAGAAAATAAACAAATTATCATTTGTTGAAAACCTATTTATTTATTTATTTTTGAAAAAAATAAAACAATATTCATTCATTCAAATCGATAGATTACATTAGATACAAACATCGCTAAAAACGTAAAGGGTGAATCTGCGAACAAAGCCACAACACCTAAGTTAATAACATAAAACGGCAAAATGCCTACAGATAATATGATAAAACCTAAGTCACCAAAATTCACATGCTTTCGGATCTTCAACGTTGACGCCCAAATCATTGGTTGAATTTGCAATTGACTGATGTTGATCTTTCAATAGGAAATAAACGAACACCGCGGCAAGACACGAAATCAAACGTCACACAAGACGACGAACAACACAAGGCCGCACTTAGACGACGGAATCACAAAAAAACACAAAAGAAAAAACTTGATATATGTGAAAACCACTTATTTAGATTGAAAGGAAAGGGAAAAAAGATGTCGAGGGGTGATTTTAGGTCAAAAATGACCTAAAACCACCCTTCCTCGATGAACGAAGGAGAAAAAAAATTTAGAGAAAAATTTGAGTTTTTCTCACTAGAAAACTAAGACCGGCTATTTCTTTATTAATTCACCTATTTATTTTTTTAAACTGTCGATTAATGAGTTTATGACAAGTTTAAATTATATTTAAAAGAAAATTTCATTATATTGTGTCTGCCTCTCAACCGAATTCTAAATAGATCGGATTTCTTTTTTAAAAAAAAAAAAAATAGATCGGATTTTTTGGGTCTCTTTTCTCTTAGAATCATGGGGGCTAAAGACAAAAACAAAAAAATCCATTAAAAAAAAAACTATCGTTGCTTGCATATATGAGCTTACACGGAATATTTGGAATGTATATTCTTAATATATTATAATATCATTGTTAACTAAGTGAATGCCTATCCCATCCAATAATAGAGGCTCTTTACCACAAAATAGCCTTGAAGAACAAGAGATTGAGTTCTTTTTATCTCAAACTTAGAAGAAAATGACATATAAACTTCACGTCATTTATCAATGTGTTCAAACAACATTGTCGATACATTGATAGACCAATCAATATAAAAAGGAAGAAATATAAAAAGCATAATCAGTGGCATATCTGAGATTCCTACGCTCTTGCAACCTTTAACACGCATAAACAAATAATATATAAGTTGCTTTCTTAGTTCTCAGTCAAAAGACTTGGAAGGAGAGTTAATTCAAGAAAGAAACATCACCAATGACCTTTAACAAAAGATATTTCTTATTGCCGTCTATTAATCATTTGCCTAGTAAATGTAATGCATCTAAGGTGGGATCACAGTCCCAGAAAGCAAGGGCACCCAGCACATAGGGAGGGCCAACTCAACAAGTTTGTCCTCGACAAATTTCTCTTGAAGTACATTTGAGTAAAACTTTCTAGGTTGTTCATATTCAATACAAAGTATATGATACATAAGGAAGATAGATCTTCCCTAAAAAAAAAAAAAAGGAAGATAGATCTTGTATCCATGCTCATAGTTTTTTCAATCGTTGTTTTTTTTGTTACAAAGCTAATCTGTTTTTTTTCTTCCAATCATTGGATCAATAAGGTTCACCAACAAATAAAATGAAATACGATGTTGTTTATCAACTTAATGGTAGAAAATATAGTTATGTTTAATGCAAAAGCACATTAGAAAATATGTAAACTACTTATAATGAGTTTACATGACCTACTTAAACTGAGATCACGTGACTTACTTAAACTAAGTTTACATGTACATACTTACACTGAGATTACGCAGAATCATTGAACAAGGTTAAACTTTTAGATGTACATTTAATCTCAGTTTACATGACCTACTTAAACTAAGTTTACATGACGTACTTAAACTGAGTTTAAGTATGTACACTTAAACTCAATTTAGATGACCTACTTAAACTATGTTTACATGACCTACTTAAACTAAGTTTACATGACCTATTAAATTGAGTTTAAAGATGTACACTTAAACTAAGTTTACATTGCATACTTAAACTAAGTTTAAGTATGTACACTTAAACTCAATTTACATGGCCTACTTAAACTAAGTTTTGGGGTGTAACCAAGAAAGAAAGAAGAGGTTTTTTGATAATTAAATTTTATGCAAGGGTAATTTTGTCATTTTGGGGTGTAACCAGGATACACAGAGTGTAATTAGAAAAACTCTAAGTTAAGAAGGTAAAAAAGATATTAAAAATCAACAGGTGGGAACCCGATAACAAAAATCTGATAGCAGGTGGTCCAACAAATCTTGAAGGAGACTTTGATATCATCTTAGAGATCATGGTTAGGCCTAATACAACGCCACAAAATCGACTTGTGGGGTAATGATTGCTTTCACAGTAAACACATTGTGAGACCATTGTTTATCCGACGTGAGACTCTTTAACGATCTAATGAAAAAAATTATATCATAAATTGTGCATTCATTCCATTAAAACTTTTAAAATTGATTTTTGTTTCATTAAACCCGTCATTTTTTTTTAACATTTGTTACTATGTCCTTTATTCTTATTACAAAAATACAATTAATATGTCAGTAAACAGTTTAAAAAAATATGTTACTCCCTCCGTTTTAAAATGAGTGTCGCTTTAGCCAATTGCACACATATTAAGGAATGAAATGAAATAATCATTAGATATAACACTTTTACTAAACTGCCCTTACTTTATAAGAAAAAGATAAACTAAAAGTTGCATTGAAAATTGTGTGAGACAAAAGTTGAAGAGGGTAAAGTTGGAAGAAAAAAATTAAAGTTGTATTGGAAATGTAAAGTGACATTCATTTTGAAATAATTTTTTTATCTAAAGTGACACTCGTTTTAAAACAGATGAAATAGTAAACAGTTCAAAAGATTTTAAAAAAGATAGACGAATATCGACTCAAATTGAATTTAGTGGAGGAAATCTATAAAGGAAAACAGACAAATCTATATAAATTTTTTTTTTTAATATTCAGAGACGTAAAACATGTGGTTAAAGGCTCATCAGTTTTTGCGGCTTTTTATTTGACATTGATTTCCTTTTTGTTGCTAAACTAGTGTAATGCTACTCAGAATGGATAATTAAGGAGGTAGAATGTGGTCAAAAGGTTGGAAAAAAGAAAACATTCATAGAATCACTGACTAATACAGTACAGAATAACGGACTTTTGACCAGGTTTTGGAAATAGTGAACCCTTTAATTACATGCTTAAAATGCTAAATGCCCACAACCACAAATAAACCTACGGTGAATATGTCTCCTAAAGAATCATTTCAAATACTCTTAATCTATAGTAGTACTCTCATTTTTGGTCAAAATAATTTTCACATTTGAATTGTAATATAAATATAGTATATATACATAAAAAATAAAATGTCAATTTTTTTAAGTTAATTTTTTTAGCAAAGATTTTAAATGATCATACGAATATTTTAAAATGGAGTGACTATTTTGTTATATGACCAGTATTTGTAAGAGGAAACAAGGACCACCACATGATTTAGGTACATGGAGATAGAAATTCAGAGCCAAACAAACATTTTATTTTTCTGGTTTTTTTGTTCTAAAGTGCTAAAACATCTTTTTGGTTTTTCTATTTTTGGGCGTGTCATCATCCACCTTGTACAGAAATGATTTAAGATTCTGTGCTTACGGCCAATTTGGTACTAACATCCAAAGCAACCGTAACAGGTTTGACCAGCCATGAATGAGGATGACTGAATTTGAAATCTGCCACGTCAATTGTTTCCTTACAATTTCAATTGCAACTCCTTTCTTTTTTTGCAATATTTTTTTTATAAGAGCTGTGTTAACTTGTGCTCTTAAGGCACATGTTAGGAATTTAAAAATGGAATTAAATCATAAATTTTGTGTTGAAAAGAAAGACTTTAAATTTCTATAATATTAAATACACAATTTCCAATAAAATGTTTCTATTTTTGGTTTTTTAACTTGTACTTTCAAGACACAAGTTAACATTTCCCTTTTTATAAATAGAAATATTGCAATAATCATTGTAAATACACACATAAGTGGAGAAATCAGATTTTGAACCCAAACATGACGTACGACCTAAAAGTTGAGATTTATGAACCACTTTTATAATTTCAATGACAAATTTTAATCTTCTATCCTTTTCATGAACACCATTACTTTTAAAAAGTTTTGTTAATGAGTGCCTTAAGAGCACTCTTTAAGTATTTTTAATTAAAAAGTTAAATACTTCAATTTTCAATGCATTTTATTGCATTCTTTCAAAAAAAAAATGCATTTTATTGCATAATTTTTCACAAAATTATTGTTTAAGGTCCTAAAAGAGTGCACTTAAGGTACTCATTAACATTTCCTTTATTTTTGAAAATAATAGCAACACTTTTTTTCTAACAATCACTTTTATTTTTGAAAATTCACGGAATCTCATCACTTTATTTGAGACAATTTTCAAAGTGTGGGTTCGACATAAGTTTGTCAAAGATTGTTAGAGAGAAAGTTTCTATAACACTTCTCTTAGATTTAACATGCTAATTTTGTGTATGTCCACAAGAAAACATGTCGATTTTGTGTGTAGGTCTTCCGAAAATATTGTTTTAATTTTCTTTATATTAATGTGTTTGATTTCAATTTTTCATCTTTCTTTAAAGATAAATTTGCATTTTATTAATATGAGGTGTGTTAACCCATTTGAGTTAGTTTGGTAGTGTTGTCTTTGAACCTTAGAGTGTGGTCTCAAGTTTAATTTTCAAAAAAAAGTTTGATTTTCTACATTTGCTTATTAAAAAGGAGTCATGTTTGAAAAAATTAATATTAAAGAAAATGTATAATTAAGAAAGTTTATTAAAAATATATTCATTATAATTTTTTTTTTGTCAACATTTTCAAATATTTTACTATTTACAAATGTGTCACTTAATGTGAAAAGGAAATAATATAGATTACATACAACCTAATTCCGTGTGCAAATGTGATGTGCGAAAAATCAAATCTAATTAATAATATTCTAGATCTATTTTTCCGGTCAAAATAATAAATCAAATTTACAAATTAGCACATAAGACCGAATTAAATTTTATAATATATAAAAAAAATATTACTATATTTAACCAAAGAAAAAAGAAAAAGAAAAAAATAGGAATGCAATGGCTTTCCTTCTTTTGCGATTCTTGTCTGTTCTCTTCTTTTTATCATAAACTAGACTCTAGAAAACAATATAAAAAGAAGTGAAAGAGATGCATGAAACAAAACAACACAAACAATATCTTATTATTTAATTATTTATAATCATACTTTCTTCGGTTCTATATATAAGAAAAGATTTTTTTTAAATATATTTAATAATTAATGCATCTGATCTTCATTGTAAACGAGATACATTAACTATTCAACGTACTTAAAAAAAAAATCTTTTATTATATATATAGAAGTAATTTTTATCATCATCATCAACATCACTATTCACCACCTCACTCAATAGTTTCTCATTATTTATTTCATTTTTGTTTGTTTATGGTGTATTGAGTCTTGACCATTCCTCACTCCATATTTAAACCATCCATGAAACTATAAGCACACTAAATATTCTATTCAATATAATCTTCTCTTTCTGTCCCTACTCGGTGCTGAGATAAGAGAAAGAAAACCCATATCCACACACAACAATAACAAGAACATAGCTCTCTTCAAAAACAACATAAGTGAAATCAAAAATCAAAATTGTGTGTAGTGTGATGGATAATAAAAGCTGTGAACAATCCTCAGCTTCAGCTTCAGCTTCAGCTTCAGATTCTACTACTTCTGAAAGAGATCAATATTTGAGACACCTTAACAAGCTTTCACACAAGATCTCAAAACCTATTATCAACAACAACAAAAAACCCACTTATGACCCTTCTATTCAACCACCACTACCACAAACTCAAACTCAAACACAAAACCTTAATAATCCACTACAACACCAACCACCAGTGTACAACATAAACAAAAACGATTTTCGTGACGTTGTTCAAAAACTAACAGGCTCACCTGCACACGACCGTATCATAACACCACCACCTATTCAACAACCTAAACCTCAAAGTTCACGTCTTCAACGTATCCGTCCACCACCGTTACCTCATATCACTAACCGTCCACCGCCGTTGCTTAACCACCGTCCCAATCTTCTTCAACCGCAAAATTTCAACTTTAACTTTAACGCCGTTAACTTTAATCATAATAACAACTTTCCTGGTTTGGGTAGACCACAAGCACCGTTATCTCCGTTACCACCGTTTCCCACCGTTCACGCCGCCGCGGAATCTCCGATTTCAGCTTACATGCGCGATCTGCAGAATTTCTGCTCCACCATCGATTCCAAGGGATTCTCTGGTTTTTCTCCTTTGCCTCTTCCTACTGTTTTACCACCACCTCAACCAGAACAGCAACAACAGCAAGAGAATCAACCGCCGCCGCAGCAGGAAGTTTTGCCGCCGCCGCCACCGGCGACGGTGGCTCAATCACCGTCGTCGTTTCAGATGCCGTCTTCTCCAGGCCCATTTGGGTGTTTGAATTCACAGCTAGCATCTTATCCATTGTTGTCACCAGGTTTATTGTTTTCCCCCAATTCAGGGAATTTAGGGTTTCCTCAACTTCCTCTTTCTCCAACTGTGCCTGTACCAAGTCCAAGATGGAGACAAATTTGACTTGAAATGTGGTAAGAATCGAATGAATCGTGGGTTTTTGGCTCTGATTTTGGGATGTACATGGTAGTGGTGGTGGTGGAATGGGAATTTATTCAATTTGTGGTGGTTGGACTCAAAAACTAGCTAGTCCATTTCACTGCTTAGTAGTACTAGTTTATTTTATTTTATTTATTGTGTAAATGGGGTATCAAAGACAGAAGAAAGGAACAATTTTGCAATTGTTTTTTTTACTCTTTTTGGATATTTTGGGGGGATCACAAAAACAGAAATTAGAAGTTATTATTATACAGATATAGTTGGACTATCATGCTGTTTTCAGTTTACAAAAACTATATTGTTATCGACAGTTTATTTTATTAATTAAACATGTTTTTTTCTTCAGTTGTGTGTTATTGTTCTGGTCAAGCTGATATTTGTTTGCAGATAAAGTTTGTTTAATTTTAGCATTTCAAGTTAGTTTGATTTTTGGTTATGGTCCCTTGTGTTCCTGTGGCTATCTGTTGTTTGACATTTCCCTTGGGATAAAGAGGAAATTGTTGACTAGTCTTGCAATGATACATGTGCTAGGTAGGTTGTGTGTGCTATTCAAAGATGATTTTTTTTTATAAAGTTAGATATTCACAGTGTTTGATATTATTCTTTCATTTGGTCAAGAGGTTGAAATTATTCTGGCATTTTTGCTCAACCTTAGCATGATTGCTGATAAGTTCCAGAACAAGATGGTCATTTTACCTTCAACAATGTACCCTTTTGTTTTTACAGCCTTCAACTTTATGACGAACATCTGTAACTTAATGCATACAATGTAACGTAGGCATTCAGATTTAGTGTGTTGCTATGTTTCATAGGTCTTTTATAAATTTATTCTTGTTATGACTCTCTCAATTTTCTCTCGTTGGTTGCTTATGTTTCATGTGTTGAGGTTATTGGTTGTGGTTCTATATCTTTTGCGCTAAATTTTATAGTGATGGAGTCTCAACCGAGATTATTCTATCATAAATATACGAATTTAAGATGATGACGATGCAGCATGAATCTGGTGTCTGATTTGGATTGTGGTTTTTGAGATCAGTGGTTTTGATTGTATGTGTAGTAATCTAAAAAACCATGACATAGAGTTGGATTTAAATTGGTTTCATTCATGAATCTCTATGTAGACACTGTTCTATTCGCGTCCCTTGTAGATATTCTCAAGTAATTGTTGTGTATTGCTTTCTGGTTGTGAGTATGTTTATATGATTACTGCAAATTATCACAATATCTGCTTGTTTTCTGCTGTGATTGTGGAAAACTACTGATTCCTTTGGTTTAGGGAAGTGTTTCTCTCATTTGTGTTCAGATTTGTTAAGTTTAACTATGCATTTTCATACGAACTCGAACACAGCATATCACTAATTCCTACTAACTCACTTTTTATTTATGTAAACTAATAATGCCTCACTTTTTATCTATTGAGTTATTCTTAGCTCTGACACAATAACTTTTGATTGCTCAGTTTTAGATTTGTTTGTTTGGAATGTATCATCTCATTGAAATTTCCATCTATCGAAAACAAGGTACTTAGTTAATAGCGTGGCAGTATGGGTTAAGGGCGCGGCTGCCACATCAAAGTTTGTGTTTGGTGTGTGGCGAAGTGTGTCGTTTTTATTGCAACACTTCTCTCCTGCGATATTGTAAACTAGATGAAAATCTCCATCTGCCCTAAAAAAACTAAAACATTAGAAGGATTTTGGGTTTTTTTTTTTTGCAATGAGCCACAGGCCTCTGCGTTCGCGGTGAGCTTCATGTATCCCATTTTCTGCGCTTCATGTATCCCATTTTCTGCGAGCCAGCCGCACACCACCATCTAGCTCTCACATCACCAGATTCTTGTTTCCTCCTCTCCTTTTATTCTAGTTTCATTCATTATTGTTTCTTACTTTTTCCGCCTCTTCTCAGTTCCTTCTCAACTTTTCCTCCTCTCTATTTCCTTGTTTTTATTTTTCTTCCTCTGATTTTGTTTTTCCACCTTTTTGTTTTGTTATGTTTGCTTTTGTATTTTGTAGTTTTGTTTTTCCACCTGTTCGTTACTTTGAGTCTTATGGACTTGAGCTTCTTTGCTTCCTTGACTTTTGTTGGTATTTATGTATGTGTTTTTGATCAAGAAGACTTGTGACTTTTGCTAATTATGAATTTTATGAGTCGAGTTATATGTTTAATTTAAATTAAATGTGTATATAGTATAAGTCATGTAATTTGGCTAAAAAAATAATCAAATAGCGGTCAACCCACCACATACTATCCCATTTTTAGGGTCGGATCCTCGATTGACTATCTAGTCTAGATTGAAAAGGAGAGAAATTGAGGGTTTACTCTGAAACAATGGAATGAAATAGATTTAGCATATGTTTAGTTTCACATTTTGGCCGTCAATCGTTCATTTAAGGTTGCTTTCACTGCAATTTAACAAAAGCACCAAAACCAAGTTTCTTTAACATGTTTTGCCAGCTCAGATTTCATGGACGCACCACTAAAGCTAACATACTCTTGATATTGGTGATTTAGAGAGAAAAAAAAATGAGAGAAGTCGAGAAGAATAAATTGAGAGGATTCATTTTTGTGTTTATTTTTGTTTAGATCAACTATCAAAGTTGATGACAACATGAGAGTGAAATACTATATACTCAGTTTGGAGTTAATATGCCGATTTTAATTAGCAAGTTTGGAGTTATTTCTAACACAAGTTATCTTGCAATTGTTTATGTTACAAAGAATAATAAATAATCCAATTTGGCCATTCATAATTTCTTTATACTCCAATTTAGAATCTGACAAAAAATAATATCGGAATTAGTCTTGAACATTTTCATCAAGAGTTTAATTCACATTTAAGCTGTGATTTTCCTTGAGGCTTTATCATAATAAAATATGATTTTCCTTAGAACTATTATTAAGCTGGTGAACTAATCTTGATTTTCCTTAAGGCTGGATAATGTGGCTGTGTTGCTAAGTTTTATGGTACTTTAACTTTGTGGTTTTGAAAGTTGCTTGGCTATGTTTAGTATCGATATATCATCATAGTTCAAAACTTTACGATATTCATGTCATTGGCTTTTTTTTTTTGAGGAAATGTTATTAGCATAATATAAATATAATTCAAGCCAAATCGAAAATCTTAAAATTTATATACATCAACAAACCTGATGCTGAAAAATTAGTATTGCAAGATATATTCATTTTTAAAATCAATCTCTTCATTTACTTGACATAAAATGTTACATGTTTTCACCCAGCCAACAAAGTGCATGGTGTACTATTTTTCTTCTTAGGAAATAGTAGTTAGAATATAGTATATCGCATCTCGCCATGTTGAAGATACTAGGTTAGACTAAGTTGACGGGAATTTATTAAATTTGAATATGAATGCCTCTGTTAGATACCACGTAAAGGTAACATATGTCGGTACTAACAGTCTAATGTTGCTTTTTAATGAACACTACCAAAAGAAAACCACTTCATTTTTAAAGGCTTTGACTATCTATCATCTGTACTATAGAGCACCAAAGGTTTTATTCAAAGAAGGATAACAAAAATCAAGTTCAGGTACATAGTGGCGAAACTCACACTCTCTCTATAATGTTCATGGGGTCTTTTACTGTCTCATTGATGAATTAGCAAATTGTGAGAGGACGCTTTTACACTATTAAATCTACATTGGTACTTAAAGAACCACACACATAGTATGTGATCCCTTTGTGCAGGAAAGGAGCTAATCTAACCCTTGTATAGAGATTGTATTCTTTTTTTAAAATTAGTATCTTTTTTTTATACGACATTAGTTTAGAACTATCCAGCTTGTGATTTGGTCATGATTTCCCTTAATGATGGATTCCAAGATATTATGACAGATTTCCTTTTTATATTTAATTTATAGGTATCTCTTCTCGCCATGTTTAGATAACAGGTTAGACAAAGTTGTCAGGAATATATTAAATTTGAATGCCTTTGTTAGAGATCTCAGACCATGTAAAGGTAACATATCAGCATTCAGCACTAACATTGCCTTTTAAGGAACACTACTTTGACTAATAACTGTACAAAAGAGAATCCAATGTTTTATTCATTTGAAGGATGAAAAACTGTAGGCAAAACTAGTTGAGATACTTAAGAACCTGAATTGCAACATTAGGTTTTCTGTTTGAGCAAACACTTTACACACGCAACATAAAAGACCAAGATTTATTCCATATAGAAAATGTTTTGGATTGGACCAAGGCTCAATCCATCAAGAGACCAGGTCTTTCTAAGTCACTAGGTCATAGGCGGACAATTATATAGACTTGCCCTAGAGGCACCCTAGAGGACGGAGTCAGTTCGTCTGATCGAGTTAGACCCGTTTGATTGAGAGCAAAAATCATGATCAGTCTACCGTTGACCACTAAGACAACTGTCGAAGCTACAATTTCCGGTCTTAACACACTTATCATCCTACGATGAAGTCCTACTTATTGTTGAGGCCCAAACACAATTACACAACTCTTAGATTATATAAGCTTTACTCCATCACCTTTTGAAGGTGATGCTTCGTTCCAACCCTAGCCACCACCTCAAGCACATGATCAAACCAAACACCACCGTTAAAGACGCCTTCTTCCACCGGTATGAAGTTCTTGAACTGAACATAAAATTGAAGTGATTGAGAAATTAAATAAAAATGTGAAAATAGAGTGAATCACTTGAGTAATGTTGTGTTGTTTTCCAATTGTTGTGATACAAGAGCCAAGAGGTTTGTATTGTTATATAGGTTAGCACATGTGTGAAATCGCACCGAGTTTGATGAATTTACGGTTGCATCTTGATTTTGTTGAAACTTCAAATTGTAGTTTTTGTTCAATGTACTAAACTCATTCTTGTGGACAAAATCTCTAAGACTGAACCACGTGTATCTTCCGTCAAATTCTCTTTCTCTTCATTTCTTTAATTTTCTGCACTTATTTTTGTACAAACCAAACAAGTGAAACAACATCAAGATCTTCTTTCTGCTCACACATTCTAATACCAATAAAATTTTACAGATTCAGAAGAAGCCTGTACTTATAATCTTGCTACAAAATATAGCCCGTAGTATTAATTTTTCACTTTCAGCCTTGCTGTGGAGCACATGATTGTGCATGCCCACGGCAATCCTTTCTAGTTCTAGGAGATCAGCAAAATTTGCATGCGATGATGCTATAACTAGTCCATAATAATAACAAAACAATTTACTTATAGGAACTTAATATTTATTCAACTAATGTAAATTAGATCATCAAAATATAGGAATGTAGAAATGCCATCTTTTGTAGATTACTAGCTCCCACCGAGTATAAATGGACAAGTATTTTTCCCTAGATTTTGTTGAGAACTATATAAGTTATAAAGTATTTTCTTTGATCAAATTCAAAGAGTTTAATGATAATTTCGTACGTTTTTCCTTTGTAAATTCTTTTTATTTTGTTGAGAACTATGAGTTAGGGTATAAGGTGTTTCTTTGATCAAATTCAAATAATTTAATAATACTTTCGTACTTTTCTCCTTTGTAAATTCTTTTGCTTGCACTAATCGATCAAAAATATGCCCAACGAGCATTGAATGATATTTTTTATTGATAAATAATTTCAACCAAACAATATAGATGGTGGCGTGTAGCATATATAAACTATGGTTCCAACTTCACCCAATATCAAATAAAAAAACTACTTAAAGCAATTGCCATTATAAGGCTTACAGTAACGTAGACAATTCTCTAAAAAAAAAAAAGGTAACGTAGACAAATATTTGAAAATCGTTCATGCTTTGAAATTGGCATGATAAGTGTTGATGCAACATAAATATAAATAGTGGCATGATCAATGTTGAGAAAACAAATAATTAATCAGAGAGAGAGAAAACAAATATAACAAATATATATAAATTTAACCAATAAGTTTAGGCCACCATGATCATGCAGGTCTACTAATCTAATTGTACACCACCACCACACAAAACAAAAATCAATTTTCTTCATCTTTTTCCCTCATTCTCTTCATCATCTTCACCACCATATTCATACCTTCATCAACACAAGCCCAAAAAAATCCAGAAAATTATTAAATATTAAAAACTCGACTTTATTTAAAAAAAAAAACTGGATCTTCATCTCTTCCAACATTCAAAGAAATCCAAAAGAATAAAAAACCAGAAAAATCCCAAAAACAATCAAATTCAAATAGTTAATTCATAATCTGCAAAATCCAAATCAATAAGAACAACCCAAGCTTCTCCTTCTTAGATTGAATCCAAACGTTGAATCAATCATCAAACACAAAGGCTGTTCAAAACAGCGGCAGTGGCGAGCGCCGTTTGTGGTGGCTGAATTCCATTAGGGATTAGGGATGAAGTCATGGGTTATAAGTGTGAAGAGTTTGTGATTTAGGTTTGAAGAACATGGTTACAGTTTGTGATATGGGTGTCCCCTTTCTTCCTTCTTCTCTTTGATTATCATTGCTTCTGTGCTTTCTTTTCCAGCTCCCTTCAAACACTTCTTTTTGTGTTTCGATGATGATGGTTGAGTGGTATGTGTGGTGTATTGGGTGTGTGGTTGCCGTTGATTTTCCGATAGGAGTTTGAAAATGATTTTTTCTTTAGTATAGAAAGCAGTAACAAACTAACTATAATGATGAGAAAGCAGTAACAAACCAAACTATAATGATGAAGATGAAAATGATTTTTTTTGTTTTAATTTATTTTTCTGGGTTTGTTTGTATGAATGTGTGAATATGATTGATGAAAATGAAGATGAAGAAGAGGAAGATGGAAGAAGATGAAGAAAGGTGAAAAAAGTTAGGTGTTGATGGTGAACAATTAGATCTCGCAGACATGCTTATGGTTGTCATTTTAATAAAAATCAAACAATTAAGTTAAAGAAATCGAATGGTTTAAACTAAACAAATTAATAGGGTCTATGGTGGATCACCTACAATGTTGGTCCACCATATGCATTTGAGGTTAAACTTAAAAGCTGAGATTTTTTTGACCGACAGAGAGACAAGTCCAAATCATGAGTTTTATTACTTGTGGAACCAAAATGAAAACTTGAAATTAATTAAAGGATCAAATGACCTATTAAACCTATTCTATATTATGTTAGTCAACTGCTATTGGGATTTCGAAACCTGTTATACCACAACATAGAATTATTCGTGGTTATTGAGGTCGTCTCTTAGGCCCCGTTTGGATAAACAGCTTATATAGATGCTTATTGCATTAGGGCTTATAACAGTAGAGCTTACCTCATAAGCTCTTATACTTGATAAGCTATTTATGTTTGGATATGTACACTAAAAAGTACTTACATAAATTGAAGTGTTTGGATGTGACATTACATAAGCAATTATCGAAATTTTAAATATTTTTAATTTAACAAAAAAATCAAAGAATCGAACCACAATTATCAAG